>Ga0207870_100021_pt1 | contig 253921 bp, 226 predicted proteins | sample CeladaPassage60B_FD_187477 | JGI IMG/M metagenome (GOLD analysis project Ga0207870, IMG submission 187477) | Cellulose-adapted microbial communities from the Joint BioEnergy Institute, USA - Passage3 60B (SPAdes) (version 2) | ecosystem: Engineered > Bioreactor > Continuous culture >...
GGCATGGGGGCGCGGCGACGCGGGCAGTGGTGCCCTCGGGCACGACACCGAGACGTGGCCGTGAGGGGAGGACCGGTGAGCGGTGCGAGGGACGACGAGGGCCGCCGGGAGCCGCGCGAGCGGTCCCGGCCCGCGGACCCGGAGCCGGGCCCCGGGCACGTGAGCGCCGACGTGGAGTGGGTGGCCTCGGACGAGGACGATCCGGACGCCGGGTCCGGCCGGACCGACGCCGACGACGGCGGCTACCTGCCCGGCGAGGGAACCGGCCGCCCCTACTAGCCGATTCCGCCGCCGGCGCGAGGGCGGCGGGACGGATCGCGTACGGCACCGGGCCGAGGCGGCGCGCGCCCAGGTCGCGGTGGCCGCGCGATCCGCGCCACCGGAACGCCGGTACGTCACAGACCTGGAGGCAGCGTGAGCGAGATCGCACGCGGGATCCCGGACTACCCGTTCGCCAACCCGGCCCCGCTGACACCGCCCGCGGAGTGGGCCGAGCTGCGGCGGACCTGCCCGGTCAGCCGGGTCCGGCTGCCCAGCGGCGACGAGGCGGTGCTGCTCTCCCGCTACCGGGACGTCAAGAACCTGCTCGCCGACCCGCGGTTCACCCGCACGCTCGCGGCCGCCGACGCGGCGCGGCTCAGCGCGGACGGCACGGTGTTCGGCCGGGGCGACTCCGAGATCACCGGGCCGTTCCACGGCGAGTGGCGGCGGCTGGTGGGCCGGGCGTTCACCGCCAAGCGGGTCGCCGAGCTGCGGCCCCGGATCGAGGCGATGGCCGGGCACCTCATCGACGAGATGGTGCGCCAGGGCCCGCCCGCCGACCTGTGCGCGAAGGTCGCCTTCCCGCTCCCGGTGTGGGCGATCTGCGGCCTGCTCGGCGTGCCGGACGCCGACCGGGACCGGTTCCGGTACTGGTCCGACACGATGCTCAGCCTCACCCGATACTCCCGGGCGGAGATCGAGGCGGCCGAGGCCGAGTTCACCGCGTACATGAGCGCGCTGATCGCGGCGAAGCGGGCCGCGCCCGGCGACGACCTGATCAGCGACCTGCTCGCGCTCGTCGGCTCGCTCGAGTCCGGCCTCACCGAGCGCATGCTGCTGCTCACCGCGCAGGGCCTGCTCGTGGCCGGGCACGAGACCACCACGAACATGATCGGCAAGATGGTGGCGATGCTGCTCGCCGACCGCACCCGGTGGGAGGCCCTGCTCGCCGACCAGTCGCTGGTCCGCACCGCGGTGGAGGAGTCGCTGCGGTTCGACGCCAACCCCGGCTTCGGGCTGCCCCGCTATCTCGGCGAGCCGGTCGAGCTCGGCGGCGTGACGCTGCCCGCGGGCACCACGGTGATCTGCAACATGGGCGCGGCGAACCGGGACGAGGAGGAGTTCGACCGGGCCGACGAGATGGTGCTCGACCGCAGCCCGAACGCGCACATCACGTTCGGCGTCGGGCCGTACGCGTGCCTCGGCCAGGCGCTCGCCCGGGCCGAGCTGCGCAGCGTGCTGCGCGAGCTGCTGCGCCGCGTGCCCACGCTCGAGCTCGCCGTACCGGTCGAGGAGCTCGCCTACCGGCAGGGCCTGCTCGTCGGCGGCCTGGAGCGGCTGCCGGTCCGCTGGTGATCAGGTGGCGGGTACGGCGGGCCCGGTGACCGGCAGCCCGGCCGCGCGCCAGGCGTGGAAGCCGCCGATCACGTCGCTGGCGCGGGTGAGCCCGAGCTCGTGCGGCGCGGCGGTGCGGCCGGGGTGCCGCCCTCCGCGTACGGCACCCCGCGGGGCGGGCCGGTCAGCTCGCGTCCGGCTCGGCCGCCTCGGGGCCGCGCGCCGCGGCCTCGCCCGCGCCCGCCGGGCCGGCGGCCCCGTCCGCGGCCGCGGGGGCCGGCGGGGCCGCCGCCGGGCGCGTGCCGTACGCGATGTCCTCGTGCGCGAAGCGGCGCAGCGCGCTGAACACGGTGTCGCCCACGGCCGTCCAGACCACCACGGTCTCCAGCAGGGCGTCGTGGTCCTGCTCGGTGAGGAGCTGCGCGACCTCGGCCTCGGCGACCTGGCGCGCGGCGCGGGCGTAGACGTCGAGGAGGCCGAGCTGGTCGGTCTGGCCGAGGCGGAACAGCACGGCGAGGGCCGAGGTGAGCATCTGGCGGGCGGGGTTGGTCTCCCGGACCCGCCAGCCGAGCCGCTCGATCAGCTTCTCGGTCTCCTCCTTCGCCCGCCGCCAGGCGTCGTCCTCCACCGGCGGGCGCGTCTGCGCGCCCATGGCGAACTGCGCCTTGCCCGCCGAGTCGAGCACGCTCATGCCCGGCGCGTACATCTTCTGCAGCACGTCCCGGGTGGCGGCCACGCTCAGCCCGCCGACCTCGATCAGCGCCCGGATCACCCGCAGCCGGCGGACGTGGGTCTCGGTGTAGCGGGCCTGGTTGTGGCTGGTGAGCTCGCCGGGAGGGAGCAGCCCCTCCCGCAGGTAGAACTTGATCGTCGGCACCGGCACGCCGGTGCGACGACTCAGCTCACCGATCCGCATGAATCCTCCCCACGCCTTGCGGGCCAAGTGTATCCCGTGGATAGTGGTAAGTACTTCTATCCATTCCCATGTGCAGGGGGCCTCATGGAATACCGGCCGCTGGGCCGTACCGGCATCAAGGTGAGCCCGCTCTGCCTCGGCGGCATGATGCTCGGCTGGTGGGGCGAGAACGACTACGCGGCGAGCGAGAAGCTGATCCTGCGGGCGGTCGACGCGGGGATCAATTTCATCGACACCGCGGACATGTACGCGGGCGGGCAGTCCGAGGAGTTCATCGGCGAGTGCCTCGCCCGGCACGGGCTGCGCGACCGGATCGTGCTCGCCACCAAGGTGCACTTTCCGATGGGCGACGACCCGAACCAGGGCGGCAACGGCCGCCGCTGGATCCTGCGCGCGGTGGACGACAGCCTGCGCCGGCTGCGCACCGACTGGATCGACGTCTACCAGCTGCACCGCCCCGACCCGGCGGTGGACATCGACGAGACCCTCGGCGCGCTCACCGACCTGGTGCGCGCGGGCAAGGTGCGCCACATCGGCACCTCGACCTTCCCCGCCCACCGGATCGCCGAGGCGCGGCGGGTGGCCGAGCAGCGCGGCCGGGAGCGGTTCGCCACCGAGCAGCCGCCGTACTCGCTGCTCGTCCGCGGCGTCGAGGCCGACGTGCTGCCGCTGTGCCAGGAGTACGGCATGGGCGTGCTCGCCTGGAGCCCGCTCGCGGGCGGCTGGCTCACCGGCCGGTACCGGGCGGGCCGGGAGCTGCCGGTCAGCCGGCGGGCGCCGCTGCTGCCGGAGCGGTACGACATGGCGCTCCCGGAGAACCGGCGCAAGCTGGAGCTGACCGAACGGCTCGCCGTGCTCGCCGAGGAGAGCGGGCTGACGCTGATCGAGATGGCCCTGGCGTTCGTGATCCGGCATCCGGGCGTCACCTCGGCGATCATCGGCCCGCGCACCATGGACCACCTGGAGAGCCAGCTCGGCGCCGCCGGCGTGCGGCTCTCCGACGACGTGCTCGACCGCATCGACGAGATCGTGCCGCCCGGGACCACGGTCAACCCGGCCGACGCCGGGTACCGCCCGCCCGAGCTGGACAACCCCGCGCTGCGCAGGCGGCCGTAGCCGAGCGCCGTCTTACGCCGATAGCGGATAGCGCCACTGCTCACTATCCATTCTCTGGCGTGTGAGCCGCTGGGCCGCGCCCCGGCGGCGCCCACGCGTCCACACGCACCTTTGGGGAGCCGAAGATGTTCGCGGCAATCGGAAGATTCGGCGTACGGCGGCGCCGCTGGGTGTTCGCCGGAGCGCTGTTGTTCGTCCTGCTCGGCGGGGTCTGGGGCTCGGGCGCCGGCGGGATCCTCGGCGGCGGCGCCGGCCTGGACAACCCGCACGGCGAGTCGGCCGAGGCCAACGCCCTGCTCGCCGGCACGCTCGGCCGGCACGTCGCCGACGTCGTGGTGATCTACGAGAGCGACACGATGACCGTGGACGACCCACGGTTCCGGCAGGCGGTCGAGCAGACCGTGGCGAAGGTGCCGAAGGCCGACTACGCCTGGCTGCAGACCTACTGGAGCACCGGTTCGGCGGACTTCGTGTCCGAGGACCGGCGCAAGACCTACGTCACCATGCAGCTCCCCGGCGCGGTCGAGGAGGAGCAGGTCGTGGTCTGGCAGCGCATCCGGCCGCTGCTCGACGCGCCCGGCCTCACCGAGCACTACGGCGGCCTCACCGCGATCGCCCACGAGTTCAACCAGATCGCCAACCGGGACCTGAGCCGGGCGGAGCTGATCTCGTTCCCGCTGCTCATGATCCTTCTGGTGATCGTGTTCCGCAGCGTGGTCGCGGCCACGCTGCCGCTGCTCATCGCGGTCGTGGTGGCCGTCGGCTCGCTCGGCGTGCTGCGGGTGGTCGGCGCCTTCACCGACCTCTCCACCACGGCGATCAACGTCGTGGCGATCCTCGGCCTCGGCCTCGCCACCGACTACGCCCTGCTCATGGTGGGCCGGTTCCGCGAGGAGCTCGCCGCCGGACGCGAGGTGGCGGACGCCGTGGTGCGCACCACCGCGACGGCCGGCCGTACCGTGGCGGTCTCCGGGGTCACGGTCGCGGTCACGCTCGCCGGGCTGCTGGTGTTCCCGTCGCGGTTCCTCACCTCGATCGCGATCTCGGGGGCGAGCGTGGTGATCTTCGCGGTGCTGAGCGCGCTGTTCCTGCTGCCCGCGCTGCTGGCGCAGGTGGGCCGGAACGTCGACCGGCTGCGCGTGCCGCTGCCGTGGGGGCGGGGCGCGGTCCAGGGCAGGCGCTGGTACCGCACCGCGCACGCGGTGATGCGCCGCCCGCTCGCCGTCACCCTCGGCCTGTCGGCGGCCCTGCTCGCGCTCGGCGCCCCGCTGCTCGGCGCGGTCTGGTCCCGCCCGGCCGAGTGGTCGCTGCCCGCGTCCAGCCACAGCGCGACCACCACCCGCATGCTCGCCGAAGAGTTCGCGTACGACCCGACCAAGATCATCACGTCGGTGGTGCGCATGCCCGGCCCGGCCGGCACGCCGGAGGCGCGGGCCGCGCTGGACGAGTTCGCCGGGCGGCTCGCCCGGGTCGACGGCATCGACCGGGCCGAGGTGACCGGGGCCGCGGGGAACCTCGCCCGGATCACGCTCAACTACTCGATGAACCCATACGGCGAGGAGATGCGCGAGACCGTGGCCCGGCTGCGGGCCGAGCCCCCGCCCGCCGGGGCCACGGCGATGTTCACCAACCGGCCCGCGTCGATCGCCGACATGCTCGACATGCTGGCGAGCGGGCTGCCGTGGATGATGCTGATCATCGCGGTCGTCACGTTCGCGGTGCTGTTCCTCGCCTTCGGCTCGGTGACGCTGCCGATCAAGACGGTGCTCACGAACCTGCTGTCGCTGTCCGCGGCGTTCGGGGCGATCGTGCTGATCTTCCAGTACGGCTGGCTGTCCGGGCCGCTCGGCTTCGAGGCGCCCGGGTTCCTCGACGCGAACATGCCGCTGATGGTCGCGGCGATCGCGTTCGGGCTCGCCATGGACTACGAGGTGTTCATGCTCGCCCGGATCCGCGAGCACTACCTGCAGACCGGCGACACGACCGAGGCGGTCGCGGTCGGCGTACAGCACACCGCCCGCATCATCACCGCCGCGGCGCTGCTGCTCGGCGTGGTGATCGGGGCGTTCGTCACGATCAGCGTGACCGTGCTGAAGATGATCGGCGTCGGCGTCGTGGTCGCGCTGCTGGTGGACGTGACGATCGTGCGCGGGCTGCTCGTGCCCGCCACGATGCGGCTGCTCGGCGACCGGGCCTGGTGGGCGCCCGGGCCGCTCGCCCGGTGGTGGCGGCGGCACGGCCTGCCGGAGGAGGGCGGCTCGCCGCTGCCGGCGGCGGGGGTCGCGCCGGAGGCGGCGGGCGCCCCGCAGCGCGCCTGACCGGCCCGGCCCGCCGTACCGCGGCGCGGGCCGTCAGGGCGGGGACCCGTCCACGCGGATGCCGCGTGCCACCCGGTTCCGTTCCGGTTGGCACGCGGCCTCTCGCCGTCGGCCGGGTAGCTGCCGGTATCGGACACCCGCCCGCGTCTCCCAGGGGCTCGTGGTGATCCCGACCGACTCGGCCGACCGGGCGCAGCGGGCCAAGTACCGCGAGTACGTGGAGATGCGCACGCCCCGCACCAAGGCGCCGCAGGGCCCGGCGCGCATGGTGTTCTCGCCCGACCTGCTCGGCACCTCCGACGAGATCGCCGAGCGGCTGCTCGGCCACGCCGCGTACCGCGAGGTCGACGAGGTCGCGTTCGCGCTGCCGTTCACCTTCGAGTACGAGGACTACGAGCAGATCCTCACCGACATCGCCACCAAGCTCGGCCCGGCGCTCGGCTGGCGGCCCGCCACCTGAGCTTTTCGGCGCTCACCGCGGCGGGCCGTGCTCCGCGCGGTGGCCGGGACCGCGCCGCCACGGCCACCGGCCCTCCAGCTCCACCTGCAGCGACAGGCTGAGGAAGGTGCGGATCAGCACGATCACCGCGAGCACGCCGACGCCGCGGAACGTGGGCGAGACGGCCACCGTGCGGATGATGTCCCCGGCGACGAGGAACTCCAGGCCCAGCAGAATCGCCCGGCCCAGCCCTTGCCGGTACCGGCGGAAGGCGTCCTCGAACCGGTCGCGGTGCCGTACCCGGGGCAGGAACAGCACGGTCGCCGTGAGCGCCCCGAGCACGATCACCGCGACCCCGGCGAGGTCGAGCGCCTGCCCGGCCGCCTCAGCGATCTCGCCGAACTCCATGGCGGTCCGGTACCCGGCCGCCGGTCCCCCATGGTGCGGCTGGGGAACGCTTGACGCCCCCTCGCCCGTCCGCCGACCCGCGCGGCGCGCCGGCCGTGGCCCGGCTCGGCGCGCCGCCGCGCGTCCCGTCGGCCGTCAGGCGGCGGGGTCGCGGGCCACCCCTTCCGCCGTGCCGCGCGGCGGGCGGCGACCGGTGGCTCAGCAACCGCCCCCGCCGCCACCGCCGTCGCCGCACGAAACGCCGCTGTAGCCGCCGCCTCCCGTGCCGTAGTAGGGCAGGCCGCCCCCGCTGGAGGATCCGTAGCCGCCGCCGGAACCGTCGCCGCCTCGCCCGTCGAGCCAAACCACGATGACGACGAAGAGGACGAGCGCTGCGGTGATCGCTCCGATCACGAGGAGCCCGGAAAAGAGAGTGTTCTCCTTTTTCTCGAAATCGAGCACCGGCGCCGGGGATGCGTTGCCCGGGCACGGCTCCCGCCGGGTGTCGCCGCCGGCCGGGGTCGCGGGCGGCTCGGCGGCGGACGGGCAGGCGGGCGGCGGGGACACGGCGGCGTCAGCGGCTGGGGATGCCGCGGTCACCCCGGCTCCCTGCGGAGACGGGACCGCCGCCTCCGCCTTCGTGGGTGTGCTGAAGACCAGCCCGGCGAGTACGGCGATCGCGAGTGGCCACAACCGTTTCGAGCACATCGTTGCCCCCGGATGTGCGTTGTGCCTGCACGGTGATGGGTGGGCGATGTCCGTAACCGGCCGGGTTGGACGCCTCACTCAATCAGGACGGTACGCCGCCCGATCACACGGCGAACGGCGTCGCGTGGACATAAGGCCGATATCGTGACAGAATCGTCACTTTTCGGCTTGCGGAGCGAGTGGAACGGCGGTCTCGTCACCAGGCGCCGCCGCCGCCTCCGCTGTCGCCGCCACCGCCGGACCAGCCGCCGTCGCAGTGGCCGCCCGACGAGCCGCCCGAGAAGCCCGAGAGGGCGAACAACCGGCGGCGGCCGCGCCTGGAGGGCGCACCGCCGACGATGGCGCGCACCAGCGCCACGATGCCCATGGCGGCGAGCACCCCCAGGACCCCGAGGCCGATGAACAGCCCGACGCCCCCGCTGGAATCCTCCGCGGCGGCCGTGGCCGGACAGTCGGCACCCCGGTACGGCTCACGCTCGAACTCGCCCTTCCGCAGGGTCTCCAGCCGGTCCGCCCCGTCGCCCGGCATGGCGCGGACGTTCGCCGGATCGTCCTGGAGCTGCGCGGCGGGGAAGGCGACGTGGAGCGTGACGGTGCGGCCGCCGCGCACGTCCTCCGCGTAGGCCCGCGTGACCTGCGGCGTCGTCTCGGGGCGAGCCGCAGCACCCCCTCCGGGTCGCCCTTGGCGAGGTAGACCTCGTTCTTCCGCTCGGCGCGCGGCAGCCGTACCGTGACGTCGAGCCGCTCCAGCGGCCTGCTCCAGTTCCTGCCCCAGACCGGAAGCTGCAGGAACGCGTGCTCGTCGTAGGCCGTGACCGCGCGGCGCATCGTGTACTGGATGCGGAAGGTGCGGGTGGTGCCCCGCTCCGCGGCGAAGTACCACACGATGCGGTGCGCGCCGTTCGCCGAGCAGGTCTTCTCGCCGAAGGTGCCGGGCGGCCGGTCGACGCCGACTTCCGCGTCCGGTCCCTTCCGGTACGGCCGGCCGTCCTCGCTCACCGTGATGTCGGTGAGCGTGGCCATCGCGGGCCGCGGCACGTCGAGGTAGGCGCCGTGCCCCTCCTGGTCGAGGAACGCGAAGGTGACATCCTGGGTCACCCTGACGCTGCCGTCGCTCCGGACCTCCGCGGCCACTTCGGCCCTCGGCAGCACATAGCCCGTCTGGTCGTCCGCCTTCGCCGGCGACGCGCACGCCAGCCCGGCGAGCAGCACGGCCACCGGTGCCCACAACCGTTTCCGGCCCATGCCCGTCCCCTCGCATGCTCGCACGTGCCTGAGGGGTGGGTGGGCGGACGCGGCCGCCCCGGCCGTGGGTGCCGGCCGGGGCGGACACCTCCTGCCTCGGACGCTACCTCACCGGTACGCCCGGCGATCGGCCTTGAGCGGACGATCCAGCCGGATGGTGATGAACTCGTTGCCGTCCGGCTTGCCCGGCGTGCGGCCGGACGAGAACGGGAAGTTGTTGTCGTTCGCGACGATGAGGGTGCGGTCGTCGAGGATCGCCACGTCCTCGATCGTCTGGAACGGGAAGCGGAACACGGTGCCGAAGCCGCCGAGCCGCTTGGGGTTGGCGATGTTCAGCAGGTCGGCCACGAGGGTCTTGTCCATCGCCCCGTCGCGGTCGCGGTCCCGCACGTCGGCGAGGTAGATGCGCTTGGTCTTGGCCGCGGCGCCCTCGTTGTCGTCCCGCTCGATGATGAGGAAGCGGTGCCGGTCGACGGTGACGGCGTCGCCGATCGCGTTCTCCGGCGCGTCGAGCCGGTACGTCCACCGCTTGCCGGTGTACCGGCGCTTGCGCACGTCGAACTCGTACATGCGCAGCGTGCCGGCCGGGTCGCCGTCGACGGTGCCCTCGAGCAGCGGGTAGAGGTGGCGGCCGTCGAGTGAGCGGGCCATGCCCTCGAAGCCCTTGCTGCGGCCCAGGTTGGGCTTGGCCCCGCCCAGGTACGGGTTCTCCGGCGCGCGCACCCCGGGCAGCGGGATCGGCGGCTCGAGCAGCTTGCCGCGCGCCGACACGTGCAGCAGGAACGGCCCGAACTCGTCGCCGATCCAGAACGTGCCGTCGTCGGCGCGCACGATCGACTCGACGTCGAAGTCGGCGCCGGTGAGCAGCCGGTCGTCGCGGGTGAGCGGGAACGTGATGTGCCCGTCGGGGTCGCTGAGGTTGAACCCGCCGCGCACCCGCACCTTGCCGGTGCGCAGGTCCGGCTCGACCTCGTGCACCCGCAGCAGGAAGTCGGCGCTGTTCGCCTGCTGCCCGAAGCCGTTGTCGGACAGCATCAGGTACCGGCCGCGCCCGTTCGGCACGATGCCGCTGAAGCCCTGCACGGGCTGGCCCGGGAACGGCGGGGTGATCCCGTTGATCGGCTCGGTGCCGAGCTGGGAGCCGGAGGGCTCGCTGTCCGGCACGTACGTCTCGGCGGGCAGGGATGCGAATCCGGTCAGCGTCGCCCGACCGAATCCGGCGGGCTTGGGGTCGGCCGCGGCCGGCGCGGCAAGGCCGGCGACCAGCGCCGCGGCACCCATAACGATCAGGCCCAGTCTCATATCGGGCACGCTAAAAGCCCGGTGTGAACGGTTCCGGAACAGGCGGCGTCCCGTCGGTGGTCGCCGACGTGAACAGAGCCTTGCCCGCCGGGAACGCGGACACCGCCGCCGGTGGCCCGCCGTATACGCGGCGGCCGCACGGCCGGGCCACGGCGCCGAACGGTGGTGCGCGACCACGCGATGCGGCACCGGGTCAGGTTCCCGGCCGTGCCGACGCCGGGCCGGCCGGGGCGGCTCGCCGTACCGGCCGCGCGCGGGCGGGGACGGAAACGCCCGGGAGGCGCGGCGCACCTCCCGGGCGACGGGTGTCCCCGGCGCGTTCAGCAGGTCCCGCCCAGCTCGGCGAGCGCCTTGCCGAAGGACCGCGCCTGGCGCAGCTCGTCCTCGGCGATGTTCGCGAACAGCTCGGCCGCGACGCCGTCGCCGAGACGGTGGGCCCGCCAGGCGAACCGCGGGTACACCTGGGCGGCCTCGTAGGTCTCGCCGTTGATCGTCCGGCACACGTTCGCGTGGGTCTTCCGGACGAGCCCGGCGAGGCTCGCCTCCTTGGCGAAGTGCTCGGTCAGCTCGACGAGCGCGACGCGGGTGAACAGCCGGGCGAGCGCGGGGCGGCCGGTGGCCTTGGCGTGCTCGGCGAAGAGCACGTCGGTGAGGTAGGTGAGCGCCTCCCGCTCCATCGCGGTGCGCAGGTTGCTCAGGGTGCGGGCGGTCCGCACCTTGGGCCCGCCGGCCTCGACGCTCCGGCGCCTCACCGGCACGTCGGCCTTGATCTTCAGGCCCCACGACGGTTTGGTGAGCGCCTTCAGCGCGTCGCGGAACCGGTCACGGTGGTCGGCCTCGTCGAGGGCGAGCTCGGCGAAGAGGCGGGCGGCCGGGTACTCCCCGTCCGCCTTCGCCTGGGCGGCGAACCGGCGGTACATCCGCGCCGTCGCCTCCGCGGTGGCGATCGCGTGGCGCAGGTTGGTGGCGTTGTCCCCGACCAGCGTGATCAGGTTCGCCAGGTCGCCGAAGTGCTGCCGCTCGGTCAGCGCGGCGCGGTCGTACAGATCGCGGAACCGCGGCAGGCCCTCCGCGTCCGCCTGCACGGCGTAGACCCGGTTGGTGGCGTAGGCGAGGGACTCCAGTGCCAGCGCCTTCCGCACGTTCGCCTGCGTCTCCCGGTGGAGATCCGTCCCCCGCCGCTCGTCCGCCGCGGCCCCCGCGGCCGGCGCGGCGAGCAGCGCGACCATGCCGATGACGGCGGCACCGATGCGGCCGAGACCTCGAATACCCATGTAGCCCCCGATTCACGTCCGTACGTCTGGCCGACCGGAATGCCGGGAATCGCGTGCGTCGCCGTCGCGAGCGGCGATATCCCCGAGCCCCGTACCGGTCGTGCCGATCCAGCACCCACTTATCTCACGATTCGCCCCGGGGGCGTGGTGGTTCATCACCTTCTCACCGTAAGATTCGGCTACAGGTTGGGCAGAACGAGCAGGTCATGACCTGCGGTGACGCGGTACGGCGGGCCCGTCGCCGCAACGCCCTTGTAATGCGTCTTCCACCCTGCGGCTCCGCTTCATCCGGCGTGCCACAAAATCGGCGATATGGGCTTTTTGGGATGGTGCATCGCCGTTTCTGGGGTATGGATCGCGGCTTGGCGAAAACGTCGCCGAATATAGTGGGGCAATCGCGGCCGAGGGTGTCGATCGCGATAAAACCGGCGACTCGGTCGGCGGGTGGCCGGGGCGCCGCCGGGCCGGCGCGGGGCGGGGCACCGGGCGCGTCCCGGCGGCCGGGGCGGTGCCGGGACAGACGCGAGAGAGGAGGGCGGGCACACCCACCCTCCTCTCGGCGGGACCGTCAGGCGGCCGGGCTCACGGGCCGGTGTAGAGCAGCACGTTCGGGCTGCCCGTGCCCGCGCCCGTCACCACGCCCGTGGTCCCGTTCGCGACCAGCGCGTTCCGTACCTGGGTGGGGGAGGCGGAAGGGTTCGCCGACAGGTAGAGCGCGGCCGCGCCGGCCACGTGCGGGGTCGCCATCGAGGTGCCGCTGATCGTGTTGCGCGCCGTGGTCGAGGTGTGCCAGGCCGAGGTGATGCTCGACCCCGGCGCGAAGATGTCGAGGCAGGAGCCGTAGTTGGAGTAGCTCGCCCGGGCGTCGCCGCTCGTGGTCGCGCCGACGGTGATCGCGTTCGGCGCGCGGGCCGGGGAACGGGTGCAGGCGTTCGTGCTCTCGTTGCCCGCCGCGACCACGAAGGTGACGCCGGAGTTGATCGAGTTGTTCACCGCCGCGTCGAGCGCCGCGCTCGCCCCGCCGCCGAGGCTCATGTTCGCCACGGCCGGCTTGCGCGCGTTCCGGGTGACCCAGTCGATCCCGGCGATCACCCCCGAGGTGGTGCCGTTGCCGCTGCAGTTGAGCACCCGCACCGCGACGAGCCGCACCCCCTTGGCCACGCCGTACGAGGTGCCGCCCACGGTGCCGGCCACGTGGGTGCCGTGGCCGTTGCAGTCGGTGGCGTTGGCGTCGCCGTCGACGAAGTCGTAGCCGTGCGACGCGCGCCCGCCGAAGTCGCTGTGCGTGGTGAGGATGCCGGTGTCGATGATGTACGCGGTCACGTTCGACGCCGTGCCCGGGTAGCCGTACACGCCGTCGAGCGGCAGCCGCCGCTGGTCGATGCGGTCCAGGCCCCAGGACGGCGGGTTGACCTGCTGGGCGGTGAGCGAGATGACCCGGTCCTCCTCGACGAAGGCCACGTCCGGATCCGCGGCGACCTCCCGGGCCTGCTGCGCGTTCCCGCGGAACGTGAACCCCTTGAGCGCGTGCTGGTAGATCTTGCCGGCCCGGGCGCCCCTGCGCTCGGCGAGCTCCCGGGCGCGGTTCGGGACGCCCCTGCGGCGCACGTTCTCGGTGTCCTTCAACACGACGATGTACTCGCCGGTCGGTGCGCCCGCGGCCGGGGGTTCCGGCGAGGCGCCGGGCGAGCTCGCCGACGCGGGGGATGCGGTGACGAGACCGGCGGTGACCGGCGCGATCAGTGCCAGCGCCGCCAGCAGGCGGCGGGCGGCGCCGCTGCGCGATCGGTGCATTGCGCGTCGATCCTTTCCTTGGGGCGGGGAAACGGGGATCCGTCGCCGAACATCGTCGACGCGCCGTACCGCCGTGATCATCGGCGGACTCTGATAATTAACCCTTACTGCGGTTGAGTGAGATTGTTATAACCGATTTCCGTCAAGAACGGAATCGGGGCAGAAGTGAGGCGGAATCGGGGCGGAATTTGGGCGGTCCGGCCTCGCGCGGGACCCGTCCTTTCTTCCGTGGCGGCGCGTCACGCTGGGCAGACGCCCGGGGACGTGAGGTGACCCCGCGGCCTTCCGGGACGCGCCGAGTCGTCGGCGGAACATCCACGACCGGCGCCGGTGAAACGCCGGGAGCGGAACGCGTCGGCGTGAATACACGGCGCGCAAAACCGGGCGCGCGACGGCCGTACGGCCGCGTGCCGGCATAACCACGCCGCGCGATCGCTCGGTCCCGATGAACGGCGGGGAAATCGCCAAGATATGCGACCGGCCGTATCGGGAAACGCACCGTCCGACCCCGGGGGACCGGGCCACCGCTGCGCCGGGCCACGAGGCCGGGCGGGGCCGGGCCTCAGCCGCCGGACGGCCGGAGGCCGACGTGGTCGCCCGCGACCAGGGGCAGGAGCGGATCGCAGGCCACCGGCTCGCCGTTGAGCGTGACGGCGAGAGGGCGATCCGGGGGCAGGCCCGCCGCGGCCGCCGCCGCCCCGAGCGTGGCGGCCCGGACCGTGTGCCGCCGCTTCCCGCCCGGCCGCGCCGCGACGTCGCAGCGCTCGACCGTGACCTCCGGCGGCGGGCGGTCGCGTGCCGCGGCGTACTGCTCGGGGGTGTTGACGTTCGTCACCGACTCCAGGGACGGGTCGTGCGCGGCGAGGCCGGGGTCGGCGAGCAGGCGCTCCTCGTCGAGCCAGGCCACGGCGCAGTGCCGGTGGAGCATGCCGGGCCGCAGGTCGCCCGCGGCGAGCAGGTCGGCGACGAGGCCGGCGAGCCGGGTGCGGTACGCGGCGGCGAGCGGCTGGCGGTAGCCACCGACCACCGGCCAGGCCAGGTCGGCGGCGGAGCCGGTGAGCTCGGCCAGCACCCGCCGGACGAACGCCGGGTGGAGGAACGGCAGGTCGGTGGAGCAGACGAACGCGGCCTCGGCGGCATCCGCCACCGCGGCGAGCCCCACGGCGAGGCCCTGCATCGGCCCGCGGCCCTCCACCGGGTCCTCGGCCACGGCCACGCCCGAAGGCAGCGCGGGCAGGCGCTGCCCGGGCGCGGCCACCACGACGACGGGGCCGCCGACCGTACGGCGCAGCACGGCGGCCGTCCGGTAGAGCAGCGTCGAGCCGTGCCACTCCAGCCAGGCCTTCGGCGTGCCCATCCGCGTCGAACGGCCGCCCGCGAGCACCACACCCGCGGCGGTGAGCATGCCCGCATGCTAGGCCATCGCCGGCCCGGCCCCGCCGTACCGGGGAGGCGCGGGACCGGGCCGCCGCCGACCCCGAACAGGGCATCGCCCCGGCGGGCGTCAGCCCGACCGCACCCCCTCGTCCCACGCCGCCGACGCGTCCACGGTGAAGTCCGCGCGCGGCCCGGTGACGAGCCGGCCGCCGCCGGTGAGGTCGATCACCACCGTCACGGCGGTGAGCGGGAGGATGCGGTGCCCGGCCGCCGCGTCCGCCCGCGACCGGAAGGCCGAGTAGCCGAGCACGTACGGCCGCAGCCGCGGGTCCGGCGCCCGGGAGACCGACTCGCACGGCGCCGCCGCCTCGGCGGCCGGGATCGCGTGAACGCTCACGCGCCCATCCTCGCCCGGGTCGGCCGTGCCGTACACCGCCGGGGCCGCGGCGGCCGTAATCGGGCCCCGGCGCGGCGAGAACTTGTCACCTTTCGCCAACCGGCCCCAGGGGTCTCGGTGGCCTCACCCGTCAGGCCGCGCCGGTGCCGGCCCGGCCGCCGCGCGGGCGCCGCGGCCGCCCGGCTCCCGGCCGCACGAGCGCCCGCGGCACGCCGTACGGCGGCACGCCCGCGAACCCGGGCCACCTTTACGGACACGGGTCAGCAGGGGTTGCGGACCGGAGTGCGGGGCGCGCGGCGTGCGGTGCCGGGCGGGGCGGCGGCGGGGCCGCGGCACACGGCCGCCCGGCCTCTCCGGCGGCCGCGGAGGCGGCCCTCGCGGCCGCGCCGCCCGGGCTTATCAGGTTTTGACGAGTTTGCGAATGCCTGAGCCGTACCTCCGAACCCTGCGTATCTCCGGGCAGCACAGCAGCCGCAAGCTGACCGGCCACGTCGCAATCCGGATGGACAGCCACGTCCCAGGAGGGTTCCGGCAGTGGTCGATGTCCAGGGGCGTGGACCGGTAGACGGAGGAGATTCTTGATGACACAGCACAGGCGGTCCTACTTGCGCGGAAAGATGGCCGCCGCCGTGACGGCAGTGGCGGTCACGACCGGCGGCATGGGCATTCTCACTCCGGCGAACGCCGCGACGGCCGGGGTCGGGCCGGGTGCGGGCGGGCAGACGATCGTGTGCCCGCCGGTGGCCGACAGGCTGGGTGCTGTGCCGGCCGCGGCCCAGGCCGAGGTGTCCCGTAACCTCGCCCAGCTCGAGCAGCAGATCGCGGATGCGAACCGCCGGCTTCGGAACTCCGTCGGCCAGGGCGGCCCCAACTTCGTCCGGAACGCGATCCTCGGGCCGCTGCGCGACAAGCGCGTCGCCACCCTCGAGCGCATCGCCATCGCGATCGCCCGTACCGGGTTCCCGCGGCCGCAGGGCCTGGAGGAGCTGGCCGAGTGCACGCTCACCGGCGGCAACGGTCAGGGCGGCAACGGCCAGAACAACGGTCAGGGCGGCAACGGCTTCGGCGGCGGCTTCGGGAAGGGCAACAAGGGGAACAACGGCAACAACAACGGAAACAACGGCAACAACGGCGACAACGGCCAGGGCAACGGTAACGGCGACAACGGCCTGGGGAACGGCGGTCAGGACAACGGCCAGGGGAACAACGGGAACAACGGCAACGCCCCGGGCAACGGTGACAACGGCCAGGGCAACGGCAACGACAACGGCCTGGGGAACGGCGGCCAGGACAACGGTCAGGGCAACAACGGCAACGGCGACAACGGCCAGGGCAACGGCGGCGACAACGGCAACAACGGGAACAACGGCAACAACAACGGTAACAACATCAACGGCAATCCGCCGTCCCGGGCCGACTTCGTCGACATCCGCACCGTGCGGCCGAACGTGGTCCGCCCGCGCTTCCAGCGCAACGGCTCCCGGGGTACCTTCACCTCGTTCTGCGGCCGGAACGAGCGGCGGCACTACAACTCCGACAACGTCATCGTGGCCCCGGGCGTGAGCAACGGCGCCCACCACGTGCACGACTACGTCGGCAACACCTCCACCAACGGCCAGTCCACGAACGAGAGCCTGGAGGCGGCCGGCACCACCTGCACCAACGGCGACAAGTCCGCGTACTTCTGGCCGGTGCTGCGGCTCGTCGGCACCCGGGAGTTCGACCACAACCAGCCGGGCGGCGGCCTCGACGGCAACGTCGGCCGGATCCTCCGCCCGACCTCGGTCACCCTGACCTTCCGCGGCAACCCCACCAGCAAGGTGGTGGCCCCGCCGAAGTTCCTCCGCATCATCACCGGTGACGCCAAGTCGTTCACGAACGGCACGGCGAACGCCAACAGCTTCTGGACCTGCACCGGCTTCGAGAACCGCAAACTCACCGACAAGTACCCGCTCTGCCCGCGCGGCAGCCAGGTGGTGCGCATCTTCGAGTTCCAGAGCTGCTGGGACGGCCAGAACATCGACAGCGCCAACCACCGCAGCCACGTGGCGTTCATGCGGCCCGACGGGACCTGCCCCGAGGGCTTCCAGCCGATCCCGCAGCTGGTCCAGCGGATCACCTACGCGGTGCCGCCCGGCCCGTCGTACGCCGTGGACAGCTTCCCTGAGCAGCTGCACAAGCCCATCACGGACCACAGCGACTTCATCAACGTGATGCCGGAGCGGCTCATGCAGCGCGCCGTCGACTGCATCAACAGCGGCCGCCGCTGCCGCTGACACCTCCGGCGGGGGCGGGTTTCACCCTGACGGGCGCGGAGCCGGTACGGCTGCCGCGCCCGTCACGCATGCCCGGCGATCGCCGGTTCCGGCCCGGTCCGCGGGCGGCCACGCCTACAGGTATGCGCCGGTCGGCGGATTGTCGAGGTTCGGGTTCCGCTGCTGCGGCTGCTCCGGCTGCGGCCGGCCCGGCCGCGGGATGCCGCTCGGATCCGCGTGGCGCACGGCGTGGAGCTGCCGCGCGAGGTCGATCCGGTGCAGGGTGAGCGTGACCTGGACACCCTGGAAGAGGCCGTCCAGCCAGCCGAGGAGCTGGGCGTGGGCGACGCGCAGCTCGGCCTGGCTCGGCGACTCGCCGAGGTCCGGCCGCAGCCGCTCGAGCTCCTGGCGCAGCTCGGGCGGCAGGCTGTCGGACAGCTCGGTGCTGATCCGGTCGTAGGTGTCGGCGAGCCGCTGCCGGGCGTTCTGGTCGAGCGGCAGCTCGCGCATCTCCTCGCAGAGGTGCCGGATCGTCACGGCGAGGCGGATGAGCTTGTCCTGCTTCGCCATCGCGGCCAGATCCGGCATGGCCCGCTCCTGCCGCTCCCCGGCCTCGCCGGACGGCCGGGCCTCCTCCTGCCGGGTGTCCTGTCCCTGCGAGACGACGAGCAGGCCGGACGGCGATCGCGTGATCCGGGGCTCTTGCGCATAGCCGCTCACGTGGGCAGTCCTCCTTCCGCTCCACCGGCCCCGGCATGACCCGGCACGCCCGGAACTCGCCTCCCGGCCCACGAGCGCGATCGAGCCCGCCCGGACGCGATGGCTGTCACCCTTTCTGACTACTCGTCATCGTTGGACAGGCTTGTGAACAACGTACCCCGCCGCGATCGCGATCGTCCGCCCGGCCCGGCGGCTCTCTCCGCCGGTCGGCGTCGCGGCGCGGGTTCCCGGTGCGTCCGGGGGTGCGGCGGTTCCGGTGGCGCGGTCAGCCGGTGCGCCAGCCGTACTTGATCAGCAGGTTCTTGGCGTCCTCGGCGACGTCGGGCGTGACGACGATGTCGTACCGGTCGGCGACGAGCGTGCTGCGGGACAGCACGTCGCGGCGGCCCGGGGCGAGGCGGCCGAAGGCGTGGGCGGCGAGCCCGAACGCGGCGCCGAAGACCGCGCCGAAGGCGAGGCCGCCGAGCGCGGCCGCCATCGGGGCGGCACCCGGGGCGACCAGGCTCGCCAGCAGCCCGGCGAGCAGGCCGAACCAGGCGCCGGTGGCGGCGCCGCCGCCCGCCGAATGCCACCAGGCCAGCCGGCCCAGCACCTGCTCGACCAGGCGCAGGCCGGTGCCGACGATCGCGGTCTTGGCGACCGGGAAGCGCTGCTCGGCGAGATGGCTCATCGCCCGCTGCGCCTGCTCATAGGTGGGGTAGGAGCCCGCCACGACGTAGGAGTCGAGGCTCGGCGGCCCGGCGCTCGCGGGCGTCCCGATCAGGGTCTGCGGCATCGAGGGCTCTCCTTTCCGATCGCGCGGACTCGGGAAGACGGGTCACGGGGCGGTCCGCCCGCGGGGCCACAGGCGACGGTCCAGGGGGCACGTCCGCATCCGCGCCGCCCTGGACCGCCTGCTCCGGCCGCGGGCCGGGCCCGGCCGCGTGACCGGGTCACGCGGCGAGGGCCTTGACGTCGCCCTTGGCGATCTTGATCTTGCGGGGCTTCGCCTTCTCCAGCACCGGGATCCGCACCGTCAGCACGCCGTTGTGGTACGCGGCCTCGATCCGGTCGGCGTCGAGGTGCTCGCTCAGGTACACGCGCCGGGTGAACGAGCCCGTCGGCCGCTCCCGGACGAACACCCGGACGTCGTCGCCGTAGTCCTCCTCACGGCTCGCCGACACCGTCAGCACACCGCGGTCGACCGAGACCTCGATGCTGTCGGGGTCGATGCCCGGGACGTCGAACCTCAGCAGAACGTCGTCCTCGCGGCGCACTCCGTCCATTGGCACGACCGGGTAGGTCAGGCCGGTGGTCATGGAGCGCAGCCGGTCGAACTGCCGCTCGAACTCCTCGAACAGCGTGTCAAGCGTGGTCAGCATCTGCATCACCCCTTCGTCGGCTCCGCTGGCCTGATCCCCAATCTCTCTATACCCACTTATATGATACCTCAAACTCGAGTTTCAGGTTTCTTCCAACTTCTGTGTGGGATAGACGGATGTGACCGGGCTGAGCTGCGCGGATGACGAGGGGCGAGGTACGGCGGGGCGTCGGCCGCCGGGCGGCCGCCCGTGGCGCGAGCGCGCGGGCACGCCGACGACCCGCTCCGGGGCCGGTGTCGCACGGGGGAGCGGCCGGGGCGGATGCCGGGATCACCGTCGGTATGGGTGGGCGAGCGGGTGCCGCGGCCGGGCAAGTGATGCGGGGCGTGTGCCGGAGCCGCCGGGCCGGGCCGGGGTGTCAGGTCCGTTCGTTCCTCTTCCTGATAGATTCTGGTCAGGTGTGCCGGGAAGCCTGGTCGGCATTGGTCGTACGCCGATTCAGTGGAGAGGCACACGCCATGCGAGCTCGGGACGTACTCGCCGCATTTCCCCCGATCACCTCCGACACCCCCGCCATCGAGGCCGCAAGGCTGCTGTGCGAGCACAAGGCGCCCGGACTGATCGTCGTCGATGAGAACGGCCGGCCGTACGGCGTCCTGCCCGCCATCCACGTGCTGCGGCTCGCCGTACCCGGCTACTGCCAGGAGGATCCGACGCTCGCCCGGGTGATCGACGAGCCGCACGCCGACCACTTCCTCGATCCCCTCGAAGGCCGGACGGTGGCGGAGGCCCTACGGCATGTGTCCCGGGATCTGCCGGTCGCCGACTCGGAGGCGACCGTGCTGGAAGTGGCCGCGCTGATGGCGCGCACCGGCAGCCCGCTGGTCGCGGTGGTGTCCGAGGGACGCCTCATCGGAGCGGTGACGCTGCAGACTCTCCTCGACCGGGTGATCCCCCAGTGACGATTACCGCGTGGGTGGCGACGGCCACGTTCCTGATCGTGTACGCCCTGATCGCCACCGAGAAGATCCACCGTGTCGCGGCCGCGCTCGGCGGGGCCGGCGTGATGCTGCTCATCCACGCCACCGACGCCGAGACCGCGTTCTTCAGCGAGGCGACCGGCATCGACTGGAACGTCATCTTCCTGCTGTTCGGGATGATGGTGATCGTCGGTGTGCTGAAGCAGACCGGCGTCTTCGAATACCTGGCGATCTGGGCGGCCAAACGCGCCAGAGGGCGGCCGTACCCGCTCATGGTGCTGCTGGTGGTGATCACCGCGATCGCCTCGGCGCTGCTCGACAACGTCACCACCGTGCTGCTGGTGGCGCCGGTGACGTTCCTCGTCTGCGAGCGGCTCGCGCTGCCGGCCGCGCCCTACCTGATCGCGGAGGCCCTCGCCTCGAACATCGGCGGCGCCGCCACGCTCGTCGGCGACCCGCCGAACATCATCATCGCCAGCCGGGCGGGCCTGAGCTTCAACGACTTCTTGGTGCACATGGCGCCGATGGTCGTCGTGCTCATGATCGCGTTCATCGTGCTGTGCCGGGTGATGTTCCGGCGGCACTTCCGGTACGACCCGGAACGGGTGGCCGAGATCATGAGCCTCGACGAGCGCGAGGCGATCACGAACCGGCGGCTGCTCGTGCAGAGCCTGGTGGTGCTCGCGGTGGTGATGGCCGCGTTCGTGCTCCACCCCGTGCTGCACTACGAGCCGTCGGTGGTGGCGCTGCTCGGCGCGGGCGTGCTCGTCGCGATCACCAGGATCGCCACCTCCGAGGCGCTGGAGGAGGTGGAGTGGCCGACGCTGACGTTCTTCGCCGGGCTGTTCGTCATGGTCGGCGCGCTCGTGCACACCGGCGTCATCGGCCTGGTCTCCGAGGCCGCGGCCGACGCCTTCGCCGGCCGGCTCGGCGTCGCCACCATGGGCCTGCTCGGCGGCTCGGCGGTGATCTCCGCGATCGTCGACAACATCCCGTACGTGGCCACGATGGCCCCGATCGTGGGCGAGCTCGTCGAGGCGGCCGGTGACGGGTCGGCCCAGGTGCTGTGGTGGGCGCTCGCGTTCGGCGCCGACCTCGGCGGCAACGCCACCGCCGTCGGCGCCGCGGCCAACGTCGTCGTCCTCGGCATCGCCGCCCGCAACGGCACCCCGATCAGCTTCTGGCAGTTCACCAAGTACGGCCTGGTCACCACGGTGCTCACCGTCGGGCTGTGCGTGCCGTACCTGTGGCTGCGCTACCTGGCGGGCGCCTAGCCCAGGGGGTACGGCCGGCCGGGGTCGCCCGCGCGGCCGGCCGTACGCGCTCCTCGCCGCCGCCGCCGGTCAGTGCGGCGTGTAGCCGAGCGCCGCGGACAGCTCCTGGGCGATCGCGAGGGTGCGTTCCCCGGCGTCGTCCAGGTGCGGGCCGAGCCGTGCCTTGGGGGCGGTGACGTGGATCGCCGCGATGATCAGGCCGCGGTAGTCGCGCACCGGGGCGGACACGCCCACCAGCCCGACCTCGAACTCCTCGTCCACGGCGGCGTACCCCCGGCTGCGGACGTCGGCGATCTGGGCGAGCAGGTGGTCGAGCAGGTCGGCGGGGCGGTTCGTCTCCCGCAGCCACCCGGCGGTCCACGACCGGACGGTGTCCGGCGTCCAGTCGGCCATCAGCACCCATCCGGCCGAGGTGAGCGGGGCGGGCACGGTCATCCCCTCCCACCCCAGGGCGCGGTAGGCGTTCGACGGGGTGATCGACAGCAGCGTCAGCACTCCGGTGCCGCGTAACACGCACAGGTGCGCGGTCTCGTTGAGCGCGGCCACGAGCCGCCGCAGGTAGTGGGAGGCTAAGTGCGCCAGCCGGGCCTCCACGGTGCGCGCCGCCATGGCGTACAGGCGCCACCCGAGCCGGTAGGCGAGCGACTCGCGGTCCCGCTCCACCATGCCCTCGGCCTCCAGGTTGCGCAGCGCGCGGGACACCTGGCTCTTCTCCCGGCCGAGCAGCTCGGCGATCCGGGTCACCCCGAGCCCGCGGCTGGTGTGCTCGGGTCGCGCGAGCAGGTCGATGATCTCCAAGTCACGGCGTAGGCCCGCCGGCGTCTGCGTGAGAGTCATACACACTCCAGGTCTGTTGCGATTAGGGCAACTCCTATTGCACTGGTGGGAACCCACTATTAACGTGCTCTACCTCGCTTTGCAACGATTCGGAGGCAGTTCGTGACTCTCTTTGAGTACATCGAGTCGCGCCGGGACGAGCTGCTCCTGGCCGCGGCCGAACACGCCTTCGTCGTGGCCCTGTGCATCCTGATCGCGACGATCATCGGCGTGGGCGTCGGCATCGCGGCCTACCGCAGGCCGCGGCTCGCCGCCTTCGCGATCGGCACGTCCGGAGTGTTCCTGACGATCCCGTCGTTCGCGCTGCTCGGCCTGCTGATCCCGCTGCTCGGCCTCGGCTGGGGGCCGACGGTGGTCGCCCTGGTGCTGTACTCGCTCCTGCCCATCGTGCGGAACACGATCGTCGGCCTGAACGGCGTCGACGGCGCGGTCGTCGAGGCCGGGCGCGGCATGGGCATGAGCGCGCGCCGGGTGATGGCGCGGGTCCAGCTCCCGCTCGCCTGGCCGGTCATCCTGACCGGGATCCGGGTCTCCACCCAGATGATCATCGGCATCGCCGCGATCGCCGCCTACGTCGCCGGCCCGGGGCTGGGCAACCAGATCTTCGACGGGCTCGCCCGCCTCGGCTCGGTGAACTCGCTCAACGCCGCACTGGCCGGAACGCTGGGCGTGATCCTGCTCGCGCTCGCCTTCGACCTGCTCTACCTGGTCATCCGGCTGGTCACGACCCCGGGAGGACTTCGTGCTTGAGCACATGACGGGCGGAGCCCGCATCGAGCTCGACAACCTCACAAAGCGCTATCCGGGTCAGGACGCCCCCGCCGTGGACAACATCACCATGGAGATCCCCGCGGGCGAGCTGGTCGTCCTCGTCGGCCCCTCGGGGTGCGGCAAGACCACCACGATGAAGATGATCAACAGGCTGATCGAGCCGACCTCCGGCAGCATCCGGATCGGCGGCGAGGACGTGCTCGCCATGCAGCCGGACACGCTGCGCCGCCACATCGGCTACGTGATCCAGCAGATCGGCCTGTTCCCGCACCTGACCATCGCCGAGAACATCGCCCTCGTGCCGAACCTGCTGCGCTGGCCCAAGGACAGGATCAAGGCTCGGGTGGAGGAGCTGCTCGAGCTCATCGGGCTCGACCCGGGCACCTACTGGGACCGCTACCCGCGGCAGCTGTCCGGCGGGCAGCAGCAGCGCGTCGGCGTGGCCCGGGCGCTCGCCGCCGACCCGCCCGTCATGCTCATGGACGAGCCGTTCGGCGCCACCGACCCGATCACCCGGGAGCGGCTGCAGAACGAGTTCCTCCGCCTGCAGCGCGAGCTGCGCAAGACGATCATCTTCGTCACGCACGACTTCGAGGAGGCGGTGAAGCTCGGCGACCGCATCGCGGTGCTGCGCGAGCGGTCGCGCATCGCCCAGTACGACACCCCCGCGCGCATCCTGGCGCACCCGGCCGACGAGTACGTGGCGAGCTTCGTCGGCAGCGACGCCACGCTGAAGCGGCTCGCGCTCATCACGGTGGCCGACCTGAAGTCCGACCTCGCCTCCGGGGCGGCGGCCGCGCCCGCACCGGGCGAGACCACCGCCGACGGGCTGCCCCGCGTCGCGGCCACGGCCACGCTGCGGGAGGTGCTCGACGTGATGGTGGCGAACGCCGTACAGGAGGTCGCGTACGACGGCGGGACGCTCACCTTCCAGGAGGTCTGCGCCGCGGCCGGGCGGGTGGTGGCCGGTGTCGGCTGAGCGCATCCGTCGCCTGGTGGCGATGCCCGCCGGGCTCGCCGTCGTGCTGGGGCTGCTGTACCTGTGGGTGAGCGGGCAGGAGCTCGACTCCATCGAGCGGCGCACGCTCAACGCCGACTACCTCGTCACCCGGGTCACCGACCACCTGTGGCTCACCGTGCTCGCCACCGTGCTGGTCGTCGCCATCGCCATCCCGCTCGGCGTGCTGCTGTCCCGCCCCGCGGCCCGGTGGCTCAGCCCGGTGGTGCTCGCGCTCGCCAACCTGGGGCAGGCCACGCCCGCGATCGGGCTGCTCGTGCTGCTCACCATGCTGTTCGGGGTCGGCTTCGGCATCGCGCTGGCCGGGCTCGTCCTGTACGCGGTGCTGCCCGTGCTCCGCAACACGATCGTCGGCATCCAGCAGGTGGACCCCGCGCTGAAGGAGGCGGCGCGGGGCATGGGCATGACCCGCGCCCAGGTGCTGTGGCGGGTCGAGCTCAAGCTCGCGATCCCGGTCATCCTCGCCGGGCTGCGCACCGCGCTCGTGCTCGCGGTCGGCGTGGCCACCCTCGCGACGTTCGTCAACGCCGGCGGGCTCGGCGACCTCATCGTCAACGGCATCAAGCTCAACCGCACGCCCGTGCTCGTCACCGGCGGTGTGCTCACCGCCTGCATCGCCCTTCTCGTCGACTGGGTCGGCGGCGTGGCCGAGGAGTTCCTCCGCCCGAAGGGCATCTGAGATATCCCCGATCTGGAGAACTGCATCATGCTCAAACCACGCCATTTCGTCGCTGCCATGCTCGCTCTCGCGCTGACCGCCTGCGGTTCCGGCGCCAACGAGGTCGAGCAGGGCAGCCTCGGGCAGGAGCTGCAGGGCGCGACGTTCACGGTCGGCTCCAAGGACTTCTCCGAGTCGATCATCCTCGGGTACATCACCATCGAGATGCTGCGGGCGCACGGGGCCACGGTGAACGACAAGACCAACATCAAGGGCTCCACCAACACCCGCAACGCCCTGCTCTCGGGCGAGATCGACATGTACTGGGACTACACCGGCACCGGCTGGATCACGTACCTCAACAAGACCGAGCCGCTGCCCGACCCGCAGCAGCAGTACGAGGCGGTCGCCAAGGAGGACCTGGAGGCCAACAACGTCGTCTGGGGTCAGCCGGCGCCGCTGAACAACACCTACGCCTTCGCCATCCGCAAGGAGAAGGGCGACGAGCTCGGCGTGCGCACGCTCTCCGACCTCGCCGAGCTCGCCAAGAACAAGCCGGAGGAGGCCACGTTCTGCATCGAGAGCGAGTTCTCCACCCGGGACGACGGCTGGCCCGGCGTCACCGAGGCGTACGGGATGAACATCCCGAAGGAGAACGTGAAGCTGGTCGACCTCGGCGTCGTCTACACCGAGACGAAGAAGGGGGAGACCTGCAACTTCGGTGAGGTGTTCACCACCGACGGCCGCATCGCCTCGCTCAACCTCACCGTGCTCGAGGACGACAAGCGCTTCTTCCCCAACTACAACGCCGCGCTCACGCTGCGCAAGGAGACCGCGGACAAGCACCCGCAGGTGCTGCAGTTCCTGAATCCGGTCGCGGCGAAGCTCACCAACGAGGTGATGCAGGAGCTGAACGCGAAGGTGGACGCCGAGGGGCACCAGCCGAAGAAGGTCGCCCACGACTGGCTGGTTCAGGAGGGCTTCCTCAAGTGAGGACCCCCGGCGGGGGATGACCTCGCCGGCGAGCGGGCGGTGCCCGGGCACGGCGACGCCGTGCTCGGCGCCGGTCAGCGGGCAGGGCCGGGGCGGCGCGCCCCGGCCCTACCGCTTTTCACCGGGCGGACACCGCTTCTTCATTTGGCCGAACCCCGCCCGGCGGCGGCCCGCCGGCCGCGGGCCCGCCGTACGGCACGCGCCGGGGCCGACGCACCGGGCGCGGCGGCACGCCCGGGTACGGCACGGCCATCTGATCGCCGCAGCCCCCGGCCGCCCGCGGCGGCGCGGGTCTCGCCGCCGTACGGGCGATCGCGAGCGGTCCCGCTCGGCCGGGGCCGCCGCGGGGGAAACCGCCGCCGCCAGCCTCCCGGATCCTCCTCAAGGTGGGGTCATGAACCGGCGCGGCCCGTGGTCACCGATCCTGGTGACGATCTGTGCGGTGGTCGTGTGCGCCGTTCCGGTGTGGGTCGTGTACCGGGCGCTGTCCCCCGAGGAGCGGCCCAACGTGGCCGATCTGATGGCGGTCGCGATCGCGGCGCTCACCGTGGGCGGGCAGGTCGTGGCGTGGCTGTGGCGGCGCCTGGGCCGGCGGCGGTCCGCGGACCCGGAGGCGGTGGAGAGGGCGAAGCGGGAGCTGGCCGGGCGGGTCACGGTGCAGTGGAGCGGTGCAGTGGAGCACCGAGGCGGCCCGCTGGTCGCTCGACCGGCCCGGCCCGATCCCGGTCCGCTGGGCCGTCACCGGCGACCCCACGCTCATGGACCACCCGGACAACCTCGGCGGGACGCCGCCGCGGGGGCGCGCGGTCGGCCCGGTCTACCGGTTCCGCCACGCCGACCTGCACGACCACCTCGCCCAGGTGTACGAGCGCGAGTACCGCGCGGCGCGGTAGCCGCGAGTCACGCCAGGCGGCGTGATCGATCTCACCGGTGGCGCCGCGTCCGCTCGGTGGCCGTTAGGTACGTTGTGGGCGTGGCCAATCGATCCAGGCGGAATGTGGCAGGCGCGGCAGGACGGGATGCCGTGCCCGCGGGTGCGCGGAGGAACCGGTGCCGTCGGCTCCCGGCGAAGGCATGCTGATCGCGGGCTCCGGGCCGGCCGCGGTCCGCCGGGCAGCGCACGACCGCGCCACCGCCGGTGGGCGGGGTCGGGCCGGCACCGGCGTCACGCGAGCGGGCGGCGGAGCATGAACCGCGCATCCGGCTCGCCGTCGCGATTCTTCGCGCTGGTCTTCGCGCTGTCCGTGCCGTTCTGGCTGGCGGGCTGGCTGGCCAATGCGGCCGGGGCGGCCCGGCCGTACGACCTGCCGGTGAGCTCGCTCATGGCGTTCTGCCCGCTGATCGCCGCGCTGGTGCTGCTGCCCCGCGGGCAACGGCTGCCGCTGCTGCGGCGGTCGGTGGCGCGGTTCCGGCCGCTCCGCTGGTACGTCCCGGCCGTCCTGCTCATGCCGGGGGTGTTCGCCGCGTCGTACGTGGTGCTGCGGCTGGCCGGGCGCCCGCTGCCGGAGCCGCAGATCGCCTGGGCGACGGTCCCGGTCCTGGTCGTGATGTTCCTCGTCGCCGCGGTGGGCGAGGAGGCGGGCTGGATGGGGTACGCCGCCGATCGCCTGCTGACGCGGTACGGCGCGCTCACCGTCGGCCTGCTCATCGGCCTGGTGTGGGCGGTCTGGCACATCGTGCCGTGGCTGCAGGCCGGCCGCGACGCGGGCTGGATCGCCTGGCAGTGCCTGTTCACCGTGGCGAGCCGGGTGATCATCCTGTGGCTCTACCGGAACACCGGGGCGAGCGTGGCCGCCACCGTGCTTCTCCACGCCTCCTCCAACGTCGGCTACGCGCTGTTCCCGGTGAACGGCTCGCACTACGACCCGATGACCACGGGCCTGCTCACCGCGGCGGTCGCGGTGATCGTCGTGGCCGTGCAGGGGCGGCGGATCGCGGCGGACCGGACACGGCGCGGACCGGCCGCCTCCACCACGGCCACGCAAGGTTGATCTTTCCGTCACCTCGCGGAGGCCCCCGGCGACCGGGCAGGCGGCCGGCCATCCCGTTGCCCGCGTGGGACGGCCGGGCGATCAGCGCCGGTGGGCGACCGCTCCCGCTCGCGCGGCCTCCCGGGCGCGCCCGCCGAGTGGGTGGCACGCCACCGGGGAGCGCGGCCGCGGGGCGGCCACCCGGCGAGGGCCGGAGGACGCCCGGTCCCGCGGCGTTGGATAAGGTCGCGGCATGACCGTTCACCGGGTACGGGGCGTGGTGGCCTTCCACGAAACCGACGCGTCCGGGCGATACCACTACACGAACGCCTTCAAGTGGGTCGAGAACGCGGAACACGCGCTCTACCGGTCGATCGGCGTGCCGGCCGCCCGGTTCCCGCGGCGGGCCGTCCAGGCCGTCTTCGACCGGCCGCTCATGGAGGGTGACGAGTACGCGGTCGAGCTCGAGGTCGAGAAGCTGGGGACCACCTCGATCACCTACGCGTGGCGGATCCTCAAGGGCGCGGACGTCGCGGTGCGCGGCTCGCACACCGTGGTCCACACCGACGGCTCCGGGACGCCCAGCCCGGTGCCCGACGCCTTGCGTGCCGCGCTGACGGGTCCCGGCAACGCGGCTCCCTGACCCGGTCGCGTCGCGGCCGCCGTCGCCGTCGTGGCCGGAGCCGCCTCTCATGTCGTTCTCCGGGCGCGCATTGCCCCTCGGTGGAAGGCCGGAGAGCATTGAGGACCTACGCCATCGGTCCACCGGCACCGCCGGGGCGGGCGGCCGCCGGCGCGGTGGGCGGGAGCGGCCCCTGACGGCGTGAGCGTCGGCCTACGCGTTCTCGTGACCGGAAAGGCGGTGCCCTTGGGCGTCAACCGGCTCGTGCTCTGGGACATCGATCACACGCTGATCGAGACGGGAGGCGTGGGACGGGAGGTGTTCGCCGCGGCGTTCGCGGCGGTGACCGGAACGCCGATGGCGCGCACGCCGGCCGTCAGCGGCAACCGAGTCGGCGCTCTTCCGCGAGACGCTGGAGTTGCACGGGATCCCGCCGTCACGGTTCTCCTTCGCGCGGTTCGCACGGCTCATGGCGCGCGGCTACCACGAGCGGTCGCAGGAGCTGCGGGCGCGTGGCCGGATCCTGCCGGGTGCGGCCGACGCGCTTCGGGCGCTGGCCCGAGCGCCGGGGATCGCCCAGTCCGTGCTGACCGGCAACGCCAGGCCCACGGCCGAGGCGAAGCTGAAGATCTTCGGGCTCGCGCGCTACGTGGACCTCGACATCGGAGGCTACGGGGACGACGACGCCGTCCGGGCGGCCCTGGTTCCGATCGCGCAGCGCCGAGCGAGCCGGAAATTCGGCCACGCCTTCTCCCGGAGCTCGACGCTGCTGATCGGTGACACCCCGGCGGATGTGCTCGCCGCACGGCGCGGGGGAGCGATGGTGATCGCCGTTGCGACCGGCGAGAGCGACCTCGCCGACCTCGAACGGCTCGGCCCCGACGTCGTCCTGCCCGACCTCACCGGCCGCGATGCGCTGCTCCGCGCGATCGAGGAGCTGCTGCCCGGCCCACTCGAGCCGCGCGAGGCCTGACCACACCGGTACGCGCGCCGCAGACCTTCCGGCGAGATCCGCCGGAGCCGAACGCCGCCGAAGCGGCGGCCTCCCGCCCGCTTCCGGAACCGCCGTGCTCCCGCCCGCGGGCGCGTTTTCCCAGCGCCGGGCTACTTGACAGTCAGGCGCAAGTAGCCGAGGCTGGTGCCCGATCCAGGGAGGGCGGGGATGAGCGACGTCACGACGCGGCGGCCGCGGCCGGCGGGCAAGGTCACCACGGCCGGCCACACCGCCCTCGTGCGCCAGCTCGAGCAGGAGCTCGAGCGCAGGCTGCTCGCGCCGCTCGGCCTGCTCTTCGATGAGGGCGACGCGGCCGGGTGGGCCGCGGCGCTGCGGCGGCAGGCGGCCGCGGACGTGCAGATGTGGGCGGCGCAGCTGCTCGGCCCCGACGAGGAGCTCGCCGTGGCCGTCGCCCGGCGGCTGCTCGCCGCGCTCTACCCGGACGGTTTCGCGGTGCCGTCGGCCTGGTGGGGCACGCCGCTGGGACAGGTGGTGGCGCGCCGGCTCGGGCACCCCCACGCGGCCTCCGTCACCCGGACCGTCGCCGGGGCGATGCTCGGCATCACCCGCCAGGCCGTACAGGATCTGATCAACAGGGGCAAGCTCGACCGCCACCCGGACGGGGGAGTGTCGGTCGCCTCGGTGCGCGAACGGCTCAACGACCGGTCCGACCCGCCTGACCTTTCCCCGAACCGACGCTGAAACCGTGCGCAGGAGAGAGCAGAGACTGCGCCTCCTCGACGAGGAGGCCGCCGAGCGCCGCCGCGACCCCGTGCGGCTGCACGGCTACCCGCTGCCGGAGGACTGGGGCATCGCGCTGTACCTGCTGGATGAGTCGGCCAACCCCACGGGCAGCCTGAAGCACCGCGTGGCGCGGGCGCTGTTCCGGCACGCGATCCGGCAGGGCCGCATCGACGGCGACACCCCGGTGATCGAGGCGACCGGCGGCAACGCCGCGGTCTCCCAGGCGTACTTCGCCCGGCTCCTCGGGCTGCCGTTCGTCGCGGTCATGCCGCGCAAGTCGAGCCCCGAGAAGGTCGAGCGCATCGAGCGCCTCGGCGGCGCCGTCCACCTCGTCCACCCGCCCCTGGCGATCTACCGCGAGGCGGAGCGGCTCGCCGCCGAGGAGGGCGGCCACTACATGGACTACCTCGGCAACGGGGCCGGCGCCGTGGCCGCCGGCACCGCCGACGACGACATCGCCGAGGTGCTCTTCGAACGGCTCGCCCGGCAGGGCGTGCCCACGCCCCGGTGGGTCGTCGTGGGCGCGGGCAGTGGCACTACCGCGACCACGATCGGCCGCTACATCCGCCGCCACGGCCTGCCCACCGGGCTCGCCGTGGTGGACCCGGAGAACTCGGCCTACTTCCCCGGATGGGTGCTCGACGCCGCCGACTACAGCACCGGGATGCCGTCCCGCATCGAGGGCATCGGCCGGCCGCGGATGGAGCCCGGCTTCACCCCCGAGCTGGTCGACGTGGTGATCCCGGTCCCCGACGCGGCGAGCCTCGCCGCCATGCGCTTCCTGCACGACACGACCGGCCTGCGCGGCGGCGGCTCGACCGGGACGAACCTGTTCGGCGCGTTTCAGCTGATCGCCAAGATGCGCCGCGAGGGCCGGCAGGGCGTCGTCGTCACCCTCCTGTGCGACGACGGCGACCTGTACCGCGACACCTACTACAGCGACACCTGGCTCGCGGCGAAGGGCTTCGACCTCGCCCCGCACCTGAAGCGGCTGCACCACTTCCTCGCGACCGGCGAGCTCGCCACCTGACCGCGGCCCGCCCGCGGGGGACCGCGCCGCGGGCGGGGCGTCGTCGATCCGCCGCCTTACCCGCCCGCGGCCCGTGACCGTTCCCGTTCCCTGCGGCGTATCCCGGTTTTATCGGAATATCGGGCCGACCGGATTCCAGCGCCCTGGGTCACGGCGACGCACGCTTTCGGTTCGCGTTTCCGCCCGCCCGGGACGGGAATTCCCGGCGTCGGCCGCGCGATTCCCCTGGTCGGCCCGGCCGTGCTCCGTTCATCCCCGGAAGACGATCGGTGGGCGCGAATTTGCGCAGGGCCGCCATTGGAACCACCGGCGCGGGTGCGTCGTTTTCCCGAATGTGGGGACGACGTCGTGCCCAGCCACCCGCCGGGACCGTGCCCGCCCAATTGCACAGCCGGCCCGCATGCCGCCTGTGCTGCGCCTTCCCGTCCTCACGGAAGGCGCTGCGCGCGCCGCCTCCCGAACGCGTTCAGGGTGCGCCCGGCCGATTCGCGCGTGCCGCAGTGCCGTTTCCCCGGCGGCCGTACGGCCCCGCCGCCGAGGTCAGGATGGCCACCCGCCCGCCTTCCGAACCGGACGCGAACGGTGGCCGACACGTGTCGCGGTGAAAGGTGTTGCCGGATGTCGGAAAACGCGATAGAGGTCGCGAATCTGGTGTGCCGGTACGGCGATTTCGAAGCCGTTTCCGGCATCTCCTTCCAGGTGCGGCCCGGTGAGCTGTTCTCCCTGCTCGGCACCAACGGCGCGGGCAAGACGACCACCATCGAGACGCTCGAGGGGTTCCAGCGGCCCAGCGCCGGAACCGTGTCCGTGCTCGGCCTCGACCCGTACGGCCGGCCGCCGCTGCTACGCGCCCGGACCAACGCCGTGCTCCAGCACAGCGGCACCTTCCCCGAGCTCAGGGTCGGCGAGACCGTCGACCTGGCCCGGACGCTGTGCGCCGACCCGCGCGGGCGGGACGAGGTGCTCAAGCAGGTCGGCCTGGCCCACCGCGAGGACGTCCAGGTGCGCGGCCTGTCCGGCGGGGAGCGGCGGCGGCTCGACCTGGCGCTCGCCCTCGTCACCCGGCCCCACGTGCTGTTCCTCGACGAGCCGACCACGGGCATGGACGCCGAGGGCAGGCAGCACGTCTGGCAGGTACTCGCCGACGTCGTGGCGGAGGGCACGACCATCCTGCTCACCACCCACTACCTGGAGGAGGCCGGGCGGCTCTCCGACCGCCTGGCGATCATGCACCGGGGCCGGATCCGGGTCGGCGGCACCGTGGAGGAGGTCCTGTCCCGGTGGGGCGACCGCATCGAGTTCGTGCTGCCCGGCGGCGTCGGCCCCGGCGACCTGCCCGCGGTCCCGGGCGCCTCGCACGAGGTGGTGGACCACCGCGGCGAGGCCACCGTGGTGTACACGGTCGGCGGCGGCGCGGGCGAGATCGCGGCCCCGCGGCGGGAGTGGGCCCACGTGGTGGCGAGGCGGCTGCTCGACTGGGCGGAGGAGCGGGGCACGCGGCTGCCGAACCTCCGCGTGCGCAGCGCCTCGCTCGAGGACGTGTTCCTGCGGATCGCATCGGAGGGGGACGACCGGTGACCGGTGACCGGACCCGCACCGGCGCCGGCCGGGTGCGCGAGAAAGCGTGGTGGCGGCAGGCCCTGCACCTGTCCCGGGCCGAGTTCGTCCAGCTCCGCCGCGCCCGCATCACCCTGCTCTACCTGGCCGGGCTGCCCGTGCTGCTCGCCCTCATCGCCTACGGCTCCCAGGGCGCGTTCACGAACGCGGGCGAGCACGTGGACGCCGGGGCGGCGGCCCTGCTCAGCAGCGTCCCCATGCTCGCGGCGACCATGGGGCTGCTGCACATCGCCCAGGTGTTCACGGTCCGCCGGGAACAGCACATCCTCAACCGGCTGCGGGTCGGCGGCGTCGCCACCGCGGCCGTGCTCGCGGCCGTGTGCGCCCCCACGCTCGCCTTCGTCCTCACCGTGACCGGCGTGCTGTGCGCCCTCGGCATCGCGCTCGCCGGCACCTACCCCGCGGCGCCGGAGCTGCTCCTGATCGCCGGGGTCCTGGCCTCGGTCTCATGTCCCTGCTCGGCGTGTGGATCACGCGCTTCGCCAGGACCGCCGAGAGCATCCAGCTCATCGGCTTCATCCCGCTGTTCCTCCTGGTCTTCGCCGGCGGCGCGATGATCCCCCTGGAGTTCCTGGCGGAACGGTTCGCCCAGGTGGCCCGGTTCACCCCGCTCGCGCCGCTGGTCGACCTGTACCGGGCCGCGTACTTCGGCGCCGACTTCTTCGGCGGCCGGGTGATCCAGGCGCCGCCGCTCGACCGGCTGGAGCTCTGGGCGGCCGCCCTCCCGTCCCTCGGCGTCTCCCTGGCCTGGGTGCTCGTCCTGTGCCACCTGGTCCGCTCCGTGCCCTGGACGGCCCGCCGTACCTGACCGCCTGCCCGCCGGCCGGTACGGCCCGCCGTACCGGCCCGCGTGCGCCGGGCGGCCGCACCGGCCGGACGCGGCGGGAATTCGGTCGCGTGCCCGGAAAATCGCCTGTTATGGTCGCGTTCGGTCGGCCGCGGGACTCCGGCGCGACTTCCGGATGACGTCTTGGAGCGACGGCTTCGCAGTTCGCGCCCCCACTCCCCGGTCGGCCGCCTCCCCTCGGAAGGGACCGATGGACCGGCGCGTCGACCTGATCGAAGCCGAGGACGTGCTGCTGTTCGCCAACGCGGCGATCACGTCCACCGGGCAGCGCGAGTTCCGCGACTCCGCGGAGCGGCAGCGGCTGTCGCTGGAGTTCCTCCACGCCTACGTCCACGGCAACTACCCGGACGTGTACGCCGCGATGCTCGCGCTCGACGTCAACGAACACAACGCGGCGCTCATCATCTTCAACCTGCTCAGGGAGCGCACCCCGGCCGACGGGGAGCTGATCGCCCGGCGGCTCGCCCGGATGAGCCCGGCCCGCGTCTACCGGCTGTTCCGGCGGCTGCGCGACGCCGGGGTCAACAACCGGCGCACCCGGGCGATCATCCGCGACTGGCTGGCCGCCCGTCCCGACCTCGCCCATGACGCGGTCAAGTACCGCTCCGGGCTCAAGGCCGCGGTACGGCACGCCCACCTGCGCCTCGGCGGCGAGCTCGCCGACTTCCTGTTCGCCCCGCACCGCCGGCGCCGGTACGCGCACCCGCTGCTCGAGGCGTGGCGGCGGGCCCACTACGACAAGACGGCCGTGTACGAGCTGCCGTACACGGTCGCCGAGGGGTTCGCCGCCCGGCACGGCATCCCGCGGGCGGAGTTCCTCGAGCGCATCGCCCCCAGGCTGACCGCGCTGGAGAGCCTGCGGCTGCGCGAGTCGGCCGCGGCGCACGGCGTGGACACCGCGGCCGACCTGGCCCGGATGCCGCTCGTCCGCCTCGCCGCGTACGCGCTGTCCCGCCCCGTGGGGGAGCGCCGCGCACTCGAGCCGGCGCTGCGCGCCGCGGCGGCCCGGGTGGCGGGGTCCGGCGCGGGCCGGTGGGGACACGTCGTCGCCGTGCTCGACGACAGCTTCTCCTCGTACGGCTCGCCGACCAAGCGGCGCCGCCCGCTCGCGGTCGCGCTCGCCTGCCACTACCTGCTCGAGGCGCTCGCCTCCGCGTACGCGGGCCTGTGGCTGTCCGGCGCCACCGACCCGATCGCGGTGCGCCCGGTCGGCCCGACCCCGCTCGGCCGCCGCATCCTCGACGCCCTGGCGCTGCGCCCGGACCGGCTGCTCATCGTCTCCGACGGCTGGGACAACGCCCCGCCCGGCCTCGCCGCCGAGGTGCTGCGGGTGTGGCGGAGCCGGTTCGACCCGGCGGCGGAGGTCGAGATCGTGCACCTCAACCCGGTGTACGACGCCGAGGAGTTCGAGGTGCGCCGCCTGTCCCCGGTCGTGCCCACGGTCGGCATCCGCGACCCGGAGGACCTGCCCGCCCTGGTGGAGCTCGCCCAGTTCGCCCAGGGCCGTACCGGGCTGTCCACGCTGCGGGCCTACCTGCGGGAGAGGGCGGCGGCACGATGATCGACCTCACCGGGCTGATCACCCGGCCCGCGCAGACCTGGGGCGCGCTGCGGCTCGTGCCGCTGGTCCGCCCCGAGCCCATCCGCGACCTGCGGCTCAGCCCGATCGTCTACGGCGACGAGCCGTCCGTGGTGACCCTGCCGGACAAGAGCGTGTACATCGCCTACATCCCGCACGCGTTCGTCGCGTCCTGGACCGGCGACGGCGCCCCCGCCGCCGCGTACGGCACCCAGTTCGAGCGGCGGCCCGCGCAGGCCATCACCGTCCGGGTCCACCGCCGCATGGCCCGGCGCGTCGACACCAACCGCGTCCGCTTCCTCCCGCTCCACCTGGCCCTGGAGGGCTACCTCGCCCTCCACTTCGGCGGCCCCGCCATCGCCTGGGCGGAGTGGACCAGGCGCGCGGTGAGCCGCGGCCTGTCCCCGCGCGTCGAGGCGGCGTACCGCGGCGAGGCGATCCCCGACCTGGAGGAGGCGCTGCGGGTCTTCGAGATCCACCCCGGCCAGTGCGGCCTGCTGCTCTACGCGGGCGACGCCCTCGCCGCCGCCTTCGTCGTCCCCCACCCGGAGGACTACCGCGTCCTCCACCCGACCCTCATCCACGACCTGTACGGCGAGCTCGTCTACCACTACGCCCGCCTCTACCCGGCCCGGGACCGGCCGGTGGCCATCGACGAGACCCGGATCGGGTCGCTCGGCCACCTGCGCGACGAGGTGGCCCGCCTCGAACGCGAATGGGCCGAGTTCCACGACACGGTGATGGCCGCGGACCTGCTCCGCTCCCCGCACCACGAGCAGGTCGTCTACCGCATGGGCCGCTACACGCTGCGCCGCTTCCTCCCGTCCTTCGACCGGCACCGGGAGAACCACATCGGCGAGTACATCACCGACGAGTCCGGCCGCCTCGCCTACCTGAAGACCTTCCGCCTCTCCGAGTCCCAGGTCCGCCGCGGCCGCCTGCTCACCCGGCTCGCCGCGCACGACTGGCACCTCCCGGCCACCGCCGCCGCCCTCGGCGTCACCGTGGACGAGCTCGCCCGCCGCCTCGACCGCGCCGGCTTCGGTCACCTGCTCCGCCCCGAGATCCTCAGCGCCTACCGAGCGAACCCCTCGCCCTCGGTCTGAGGCCGGGTCGCGCGCCGGTCCCCGGCACCCGGGCGGGGCGGAACGGGCGGCGGGCGCCGCGGCCGGGCACCGGCGCCGGGGCCGCCTCGGGGCCGGACATGCCAAGACCCCGAGCCGCCTCGCGCGAACTCGGGGTCTTCCGTGGTGTCCGAGGGGGGACTTGAACCCCCATGCCCTTTAACGGGCACTAGCACCTCAAGCTAGCGCGTCTGCCTATTCCGCCACCCGGACATGTGTGCCGCTCGAAGCCGTTCGCTCCGTGCGCCGGATACAGGCTAGCACTTCTCGGCGGGTGCTTCATACCGCTAATCGGGGTCAAGCCCCGAGGGGTGGGAGCGAGCGGCGGAAACGGGCAGGATGGAGGCTCCCAGGGTGTCTCTCAGGGAGGGAGGATCATGGTCGCGGTCGGGAACATGGAGGAGGAGGTCGTCGGCCTGTGCCGCGACCTGATTCGCATCGACACCTCCAACCCCGGCGACGGCTCGGGCCCGGGGGAGCGCGTGGCCGCGGAGTACGTGGCGGAGAAGCTCGCCGAGGTGGGGCTGGAGCCGCAGGTGTTCGAGAGCGAGCCGCGGCGCACCAGCGTGGTCGCGCGCATCGAGGGCACCGACCCGGGCCGGGACGCGCTGCTGCTCCACGGGCACCTCGACGTGGTGCCGTTCGACGCGGGGGACTGGACGCGGCACCCGCTGAGCGGGGAGATCGCCGACGGCTGCGTCTGGGGCCGCGGGGCGGTGGACATGAAGGACATGGACGCCATGATCCTCGCGGTGGTGCGGCAGCGGCTGCGTGAGGGGCGGCGGCCGCCGCGGGACGTGGTGCTCGCGTTCACCGCCGACGAGGAGGCCGGCGGCGGGCTCGGCGCGGCGTGGCTCGTCGAGAACCACCCGGAGCTGTTCGAGGGCTGCACCGAGGCGATCGGCGAGGTCGGCGGGTTCAGCATCAGCCTGTCCGAGAACGAGCGCGTGTACGCGATCGAGGCCGCGGAGAAGGGCATCGCCTGGATGCGGCTCACCGCGCGCGGCCGGGCCGGGCACGGCTCGATGCTCAGCACCGAGAACGCGGTCACCGAGCTCGCCGAGGCCGTGGCGCGGATCGGCCGGTACCGGTGGCCGGTACGGCTCACGCCGACGGTGCGGAGCTTCTTCAAGGAGGCGTTCGGCATCGAGCTGACCGAGGAGGACACCGAGGCGACCGTGGCGAAGATGGGGCCGCTCGCCCGGCTCGTCGGCGCCACGCTGCGCAACACGGCGAACCCGACGATGCTCGAGGCCGGCTACAAGGCGAACGTGATCCCGCAGACCGCGACCGCGGCCGTGGACGGGCGGTTCCTGCCGGGCTACGAGGAGGAGTTCTTCGCCACCATCGACGAGCTGCTCGGCCCGAACGTCACCCGCGAGTTCATCCACTACGACATCGCGGTGGAGACCCCGTACGAGGGGCCCCTGGTGCGCGCGATGACCGAGGCGCTGCAGGCCGAGGACCCCGGCTGCCGGGTCGTGCCGTACATGATGTCGGGTGGCACCGACCTGAAGTCGTTCAGCCGGCTCGGCATCCGCGGGTTCGGGTTCACCCCGCTGCGGCTCCCGCCCGACCTGGACTTCTCCGGCATGTTCCACGGCGTCGACGAGCGGGTTCCGGTGGACGCGCTCAGGTTCGGTGTGCGTGTTCTTGACCGCTTCCTGGACCGGTGTTGACCGTCTTAGCGGAATTCGCGGAAACCCATTGCCATCACGTGAAGTACTGCTAACGTAACTGTCCGTTGAAGGGGTGATCCAGGGTGGTCCACACCGGGTGCCTCCGTGTGTGCGGAGCGTGCCCGGACGTCCAAGGAGGGTCGCGTGGTAGGCACGCAGTCGGTGCAGGGCGGTTCGGCGCCCGACGTGACGTGCCTGCCGGTGGTTGGCCCCGGTGACGGGGTGCCCGCGGCGGGAAGCGACCGGAAGGTGCGGTCCGGCGCTTCCCGCCTGGGGCGCCGCCTGCTTCTCGGCGGGCTGTTCCTCGTCGGCTGGGTCGTCGGCGTGTTCCTCCTCGGCTGGGTCGGTGCCACCCCCGCGGCAGCGGACACGCTCGACTCCGGCGACTCCCGGATCGCCGTCTTCGCGAGCGCCGAGCTGGACCAGGTCCGGCCCGTCGGCGCGATCGACGCCTCGACGGAGGCCGAGGCGATGGCCGGGCGCGGCATCCACGGGCTCACATTCCAGTACGTGCCTGGCCGCACCGCGCCGTCCACCATCGACCACACGGTCGGCGCCTACGCGCTCGCCCCGCGGTCCGGTGGTGGCGGCTTCGGCCCGCTCGGGCCGCCTCTGGGGGATGCCGTGCGGTCGCTCGACGACCCACGGCTGATGGTGCTCCCCGCCCCCGCGGCGGGGGCGCTTCCCCCGGTCGTCCGTACAGCGGCGGACGAACCCTCGTTCTCTCCCGACTGATCTCGCAGCTGACGCCGCGCCCCTGACGAGGACGCGGTCGGTGGAGCGCGCTCACCCTCCGAAGTCGCACCATCGCGCTCCGTGCGAGTGATCCAGCCGAATCTCCTCCATCTCGATGACCGCGACGGCCGCGGGGCCCCGCTGTGCGGTGCTCCCGCCGCCGGTCCCGGCCGTGCCGTCGCGGCTGTTCGAAATCCCCCACGAAAAGCATCAAGGAGCTTTCTATGCGCACTTGGGCGAAGGGCGCGAAGCCCGCAGCGTTGCTCGCGCTCGGCGTCATGGCCCTCACCGGCGGCGGCCCCGCGTTCGCCGACACCGACGGCGACCACTCGATCGGCGGCGGCAACCAGGTGAGCCTGCCGGTCACCCTCCCGGTCGACATCAGCGGCAACGCCGTCGGCATCCTCGGTGGGGCCAAGGCGAGGTCCCACGGCGGCGCGATCGTCAAGGGCGACCCGGCCGCGGACGCGGGTGGCAACCGCACCTCGGGCCGGGGGTCGATCCTCGGCGGCAACCAGGTGGTCGCGCCGATCACCGCGCCGGTGAACGTCTGCGGTAACGCGATCTCGGTCTTCGGCGGCTCCGACGCGGCCTGCAAGGGCGGCGCCGCGGTCAAGAGCGGCGGCAAGGGCCGTGCCGGCTCGGGCGCGGGTGGCAACCGCACTTCGGGCCGGGGGTCGATCCTCGGCGGCAACCAGGTGGTGGCCCCGGTCACCGCGCCGGTGAACGTGTGCGGCACCGCCGTCGCGGTGGCGGGCGGCGCCAAGGCCGGGTGCAAGGGTGGCGCCGCGGTCAAGAGCGGTGGCAAGGGCCGGGCCGGTTCCGGTGCGGGTGGCAACCGTACCTCGGGTCGGGGGTCGATCCTCGGCGGCAACCAGGTGGTCGCGCCGGTCACCGCGCCGGTGAACGTGTGCGGCACCTCTGTCGCCGTGGTCGGCGGCGCCTTCTCCGGGTGCAAGGGCGGCGCCACGGTCGAGCAGGGCGGCCACGGGAAGAAGCACGGCTACGGCAAGAAGTTCGGCCACGGGCACGGCGGGCCCGGTGCGGGTGGCAACCGTACCTCGGGTGCCGGCTCGATCCTCGGCGGCAACCAGGTGGTCGCGCCGGTCACGGCCCCGGTGAACGTGTGCGGCACCGCCGTGGCCGTGGCGGGCGGCGCCAAGGCCGGGTGCAAGGGCGGGGCCAAGGTCGTCGGCGGCTCCGGTAGCGGTGCGGGTGGCAACCGTACCTCGGGTCGGGGGTCGATCCTCGGCGGCAACCAGGTGGTGGCCCCGGTCACCGCGCCGGTGAACGTCTGCGGCAACGCCGTGGCCGTGCTGGGCCGCTCCGAGGCCGCCTGCATGGGCGGCGCCAAGGTCGTCGGCGGCTCCGGCAGCGGTGCGGGTGGCAACCGTACCTCGGGTGCGGGCTCGATCCTCGGCGGCAACCAGATCGTCGCCCCGATCACGGCCCCGGTGAACGCCTGCGGCAACGCGGTCGCGATCCTCGGTGACGCCGCCGCGGGCTGCCTCGGCAGCGCCAAGGTCGTCTCCTCGTCCCACCACCACGGCCCGGTGAAGCCGTACCGCGCCGGCCTGCTCTCGGCCGCGCCGCTCGCCCCCGCCAAGAAGGCGAGCCACCCGGTCAAGCCCGGCCGTCCGAAGCTGCCGAAGGCGAGCGCGCACAAGGTCGTCCCGGTGCCCGGCGGCGTCCCGCAGATCCCGGGCCAGCTCGCCACGCTCCCCGGCGGCCTCACCGAGCTGCCCAACCTGCCGCTGGTGTCGACCCTCCCGGTGAAGGCGCCCGCCGCCGACATCCTGCCGATCAAGCTGGTGAGCGCCGAGGAGACCACCACCGCCAAGCCCGCCGGCATGGACGCGGGCGCGTTCCTCACCATGGCCCTCGGCGCCCTGTTCGCGGCCACGACCGCGTTCTTCACCTTCACCCGCCGGTTCCGTCTCGGCCGCAAGTGACCGGCCGCGACGCGCCGCGCCGGCACCGGTGACAGTGCCGGTGGCAGGGCCGGTGACGGTGCGGGTGCAGGCGCGGAGACCGCGCAGCCGCCGTGCCGTACCCGGTGCGGTGCCCACCGGGGGCGCACGGCGGCACTCGGCGGCATGAGCCGCCCGGCCGCGTCCGCTCGGGGCGCGGTCGGCTCCCCAAGCGCTTTGCCCGTTCCGGGGGCGCGGCCCGGGACGGGCAAAGCCCTTCTCCGCGGCGATATCACACCGCGGCGCGCTATTCCCTATACTCGGGCGATCGGGGACAGAATACGGACCGGGACGGCGCCGCGGAGGAGGATCGCTCCGGCAGGGCCGCGCGGGAACGATCAACGACGATCACATCGTGCGGACCACCCTGATGATCTTCCGCCGCAGCCGGACGTGCCTTCTGCCGTCGGGATAACGTCTCAGCCGGTACAGTTCCCAGTCACCGTACTCCGCGTGATCGGTGAGGACCTTGCGGGTCTCCTCCCGGGAGGTACCTCGCGGGAAGTACAGATCAAGGTAGGAGTACTCGACCACAGCGATTAGTCTCCCAGAGGTGGCCTGCGGGACTACGGAACCCTCTGGGCTCTATTCTGCTCCCTCGTGAATATCTATGGGAGTGGAGTTTCCGGGAGGGGTTGGGGTAACCCGAGTGGGAGGGAACCCTGGTTAGCGACACCCGGGCGAGGATTCCCGGCGGACCCGGCGCGGGCCGCCGGGAGCGAGAGCAAGCGAGGTAGGAAGTAGCGTGCCAGCCAAGGACGGGAAGGCCGACGGAACCCGGCTGGTGATCGTCGAGTCGCCCGCTAAGGCGAAGACGATCGCCGGTTACCTCGGGCGCGGCTACATCGTGGAGTCGAGCATCGGTCACATCCGCGACCTGCCCGAGAAGGCCGAGGACATCCCCGAGAAGTACAAAGGGGAGCCGTGGGCCCGGCTTGGCGTCAACGTCGAGCACGACTTCGAGCCTCTCTACATCGTCAACCCCGACAAGAAGGCCCAGGTCACCAAGCTCAAGCAGCTGCTGAAGGACGCCGACGAGCTGTACCTCGCCACCGACGAGGACCGCGAGGGGGAGGCGATCGCCTGGCACCTGCGCGAGGTGCTCAAGCCCAAGGTGCCGGTGCGCCGCATGGTCTTCCACGAGATCACCCCGCAGGCGATCCGGGAGGCGGTGGCGAACCCGCGCGACCTCAACCTGCGGCTCGTCGACGCCCAGGAGACCCGGCGCATCCTCGACCGGCTCTACGGCTACGAGGTGAGCCCGGTCCTGTGGAAGAAGGTGAAGCCGCGGCTGTCCGCCGGCCGGGTGCAGTCGGTGGCCACCCGCCTCGTGGTCGAGCGCGAGCGGGAGCGCATGGCGTTCACCCCGGCGGGCTACTGGGACATCCGCGCGCTGTTCGACACCCGGCGCCCGGACGAGGAGATCCCCACCTTCCACGCGACGCTCACCGCGGTCGACGGCCGCCGCGTCGCCCAGGGCCGCGACTTCACCGGCGACGGCACGCTGCGCACCACCGACGTGGTGCACCTCGACGAGCAGGCCGCGCGCGCCCTCGCCGACCGGCTCGCCGGCGCCACGTTCACCGTCACCTCGATCGAGCGCAAGCCGTACACGCGAAAGCCGTACGCGCCGTTCCGCACCACCACCCTGCAGCAGGAGGCGAGCCGCAAGCTCGGCTTCTCCGCCAAGTACACGATGCAGGTGGCGCAGCGGCTGTACGAGAACGGCTACATCACCTACATGCGTACCGACAGCATCACGCTGTCGGAGACCGCGGTCGCCGCCGCCCGCCGGCAGGCGCTCAAGCTGTACGGCCCGGCCTACGTGTCGGACAAGCCGCGCGTCTACACCAGCAAGGTGAAGAACGCCCAGGAGGCGCACGAGGCGATCCGCCCGGCCGGTGAGGAGTTCCGCACCCCGGCCGAGACCGGGCTGCAGGGCGACGAGTTCCGCCTGTACGAGCTGATCTGGCAGCGCACGGTCGCCTCCCAGATGAAGGACGCCACCGGCGAGTCGGTGAGCGTGAAGGTCGGCGGCGTCTCCAGCACCGGCGAGACCGTCGAGTTCAGCGCGAGCGGCCGCACGATCACGTTCCACGGCTTCCTCAAGGCGTACGTGGAGGGCGCCGACGACCCGTCCACCGACCGCGACGACTCCGAGCGGCGGCTGCCCGCGCTCGCCGAGGGCCAGGTGCTCACCGCCCGCGAGCTCGCCGCCGAGGGCCACACCACCCGCCCGCCGGCCCGGTACACCGAGGCCTCGCTCGTCAAGGAGCTGGAGGACCGGGAGATCGGCCGGCCGTCGACCTACGCGTCGATCATCGGCACGATCCTCGACCGCGGCTACGTGTTCAAGAAGGGCACCGCGCTGGTGCCGTCGTTCCTCGCGTTCGCCGTGGTCAACCTGCTCGAGCAGCACTTCGGCAACCTGGTGGACTACGAGTTCACCGCGCGCATGGAGGAGTGCCTCGACGCGATCGCGCGCGGCGAGACCGAGCGGGTGCGCTGGCTGCGCCACTTCTACTACGGCGACAACGGCGAGGGCGGCCTCAAGCACATGGTGAGCGATCTCGGCGACATCGACGCCAAGGAGATCAGCTCGTTCCCGATCAAGGGCAGCGACATCGTGATCCGGGTCGGCCGCTACGGCCCGTACCTGGAGCGCGACGGCGTCCGGGTGAACGTGCCGGAGAACCTCGCCCCGGACGAGCTCACCGCGGAGAAGGCCGAGGAGCTGTTCGCCCAGCCGAGCGGCGAGCGGCAGCTCGGCGTCGACCCGGAGACCGGCCGGATGATCGTCGCCAAGAACGGCCGGTTCGGGCCGTACGTCACCGAGATCATCCCCGAGGACCAGGAGGGGAGCGGCACCGGCAAGGCGAAGAAGAACGCGCCCAAGCCGCGCACCGCGTCGCTGTTCAAGTCGATGTCGCTGGAGACGATCACGCTCGAGGACGCGCTCAAGCTGCTGTCGCTGCCGCGCGTGCTCGGCGAGATCGACGGCGAGGAGGTCACCGCGCACAACGGCAAGTTCGGCCCGTACGTGAAGAAGGGCTCGGACTCGCGGTCGCTCTCCTCCGAGGAGGAGCTGTTCACCATCACCCTCGAGCAGGCCAAGGAGCTGTTCTCCCAGCCCAAGCAGCGGGGCCGCGGCCGGGCCGCGTCCGCCGCGCCGCTGCGCGAGCTCGGCGAGGACCCCAACTCCAAGCGGCCGATCGTGGTGAAGGAGGGCCGGTTCGGCCCGTACGTCACCGACGGCGAGACCAACGCCTCGCTGCGCAAGGGCGACACCGTCGAGGAGATCACCGTGCAGCGCGCGGCCGAGCTGCTCGCCGAGCGCCGGGCCCGCGGCACGGGCAAGCGGGGCGGCCGGGCCAAGGCCGCCGCCAACTAGCGCGCCGAGCGGGCCGGTACGGACCGTCCGTCGCCGATCCTTACCGTGGCGGGCGGGCACACCGATACCCTGATAGCCATGACCATCCCCGGCCGGCCCGCCACGCGGCGGAGGCGCCCGCATGTGCTGGCCAACGCGCCGTTCCGCAGGCTGTGGACGGCGATGTCGGTGTGCAGCCTCGGTGACTGGCTCAACCTGATCGCGCTCACCGCGCTGGCGAGCCACTTCACCCGCGACTCCGGGTTCCAGGTGCAGAGCCTGGCGATCGGCGGCGTGTTCCTGGCGAAGATGCTGCCCGCCGTACTGCTCGGGCCGCTCGCCGGGGCGGTCGCCGACCGGTTCGACCGGCGGCTCACCATGGTCGCCGCGGACGTGGCCCGGTTCGCCGTGGTGCTGTCGATCCCGCTCGTCGGCGGCTACCGGTGGATGCTGGTCGCCACGGTCCTGCTCGAGTGCGTCAACCTGTTCTGGGTGCCCGCCAAGGACGCGACCGTCCCCAACCTGGTGCCGAAGGAGCGGCTCGAGGAGGCGAACCGGTTCAACCTCCTCGTCACGTACGGCACGGCCCCGCTCGCCGCGGCGCTGTTCTCGGTGCTGTCGATCGTCGCCGAGCTGCTCGGCGGCGCGGTGCCCGCGTTCGCGGCCGAGCCGGCGAGCCTCGCGCTGTACGTCAACGCGCTCGCGTACTGGGTCTCCGCGATCCTGATCTTCACGCTGAAGGACATCCCGCGGCGCGCGATCTCCGCCCCGTCGGTGCTGCGCCAGATCACCGACGGCTGGCGGTACGTGGGCCGCACCCCGGTGGTGCGCGGCCTGGTGATCGGCATGGCCGGGGCGTTCGCCGCGGGCGGCGCGGTGATCGGCGTGGCCCGGCTGTACGTGGCCGCGCTCGGCGGCGGCGACCCGGCGTACGGCGCGGTGTTCGCCGCGGTGTTCGCGGGCATGGCGCTCGGCATGTTCTTCGGGCTGCGGCTGCTGCGCGAGCTGTCCCGGCGCCGCCTGTTCGGGCTGGCGATCGTCGGCGCGGGCCTGGTGCTCGTGGCGATCGCGCTGATCACCAACATGGTGGTGGTCACGGTGCTCACCGTGGCGCTGGGCGCGTGCGCGGGCGTCGCCTGGATCATCGGCTACACGCTGATCGGCCTGGAGGTCGAGGACGGGCTGCGCGGCCGCACCTTCGCGTTCCTCCAGTCGCTCGCCCGGGTCGTGCTGCTCGTCGTGGTGGCGGCCGCGCCGGCGCTCGCCGCGCTGTTCGGCCAGCACACCCACCGGTTCTCGCCGACCGTCTCCTACACCTTCGGCGGCCCGAACCTCGTGCTGCTGATCGCCGCGCTGCTCGCGATCGCGGTCGGCGCGGTCGCGCTGCGGCACATGGACGACCGCCGGGGCGTCCCGCTGCTCGCCGACCTGGCGGCCGCGCTGCGCGGCACCCGGTACGTCCCGGAGGAGCCGGCCCCCGAGCGGCCGCGCGGCGTGTTCATCGCGTTCGAGGGCGGCGAGGGCTCCGGCAAGACCACCCAGGCCCGCATGCTCGCGATCTGGCTGCGCGACCAGGGCTACGACGTGGAGCAGACCCGCGAGCCGGGCGCGACCAAGGTGGGCATGCGGCTGCGCGCGATCCTGCTCGACGCGGCCCACCAGGGCCTGTCGGCGCGGGCCGAGACCATGCTGTACGCGGCCGACCGGGCCGAGCACGTGGAGAAGGTGATCCGCCCGGCGCTGGCGCGGGGCGCGATCGTGGTGAGCGACCGGTACGTGGACTCCTCGCTCGCCTACCAGGGGGCGGGCCGCGCCCTCGACCAGGAGGACGTGGCGCGGATCAACGAGTGGGCGACCGGCGGGCTCGTGCCCGACCTGACGATCGTGGTCGACGTGCCGCCGGAGGTGGGGCTCGCCCGGTTCGCCTCGCCCGCGGACCGGATCGAGGCCGAGCCGCTCGAGTTCCACGAGCGGGTGCGCCGGGAGTTCCGGGCGCTCGCCGCGGCCCACCCGGACCGCTACCTCGTGGTCGACGGCACCAAGACGCCCGAGGAGATCGCCGCGATCGTGCAGGACCGGGTGCGGGAGATCCTCCCCGACCCGGTGCCGGGGGACGCCGAGGCCGCCACCGGCACCCTGCCGGCGATCCGCGAGTAGCCGCGGCGGCCGTGGCGGCGGACGGTGGAGGTTGCGATGAGCGTGTTCGACGCACTCGTGGGCCAGGACCACGCGGTCGAGGTGCTGCGCCGCGCCGCGGCCGGGTCCGGCATGACCCACGCCTGGCTGTTCACCGGCCCGCCCGGGTCCGGCCGGGAGGACGCGGCCCGCGCCTTCGCCGCCGCGCTGCTCTGCCCGCAGCAGGGCTGCGGGAGCTGCGAGCTGTGCCGCCAGGTGGAGGTCGGCTCCCACCCCGACCTGGAGGTGGTGCGGCCCGACGGCCTCTCCTACAGCGTGCGGCAGACCCGCGAGCTGGTGCTGCGCGCCGCGGGCGCCCCGACCCTCGGCCGCTGGCGGGTGGTGCTGTTCGAGGACGCCGACCGGGCCACCGAGGCGGCCGCGAACGCCCTGCTCAAGGCGATCGAGGAGCCGCCGCCGCGCACGGTGTGGCTGCTGTGCGCGCCGTCCCCCGACGACATGCTCGTCACGATCCGGTCCCGGTGCCGGGTGGTGACGCTGCGCACCCCGCCCGCCGCGGCGATCGCTGAGCTGCTCGTGTCCCGGGACGGGGTTGACCCGGAGACGGCCGCGTTCGCCGCCCGCGCCGCCCAGGGGCACGTGGGCCGCGCCCGCCGCCTCGCCCTCGACGAGGAGACCCGGCGCCGCCGGGACGCGGTGCTGAGCCTGCCCCGCTCGCTCACCGGGGTCGGTGAGTGCGTGGCCGCGGCCGAGCGGCTGGTGAAGGCCGCCGAGGAGGAGGCGGCCGCGGCCACGGCCGAGCTGAACGAGGCGGAGACCGCCGAGCTGCGCAAGGTGTACGGCGAGGGCTCGACCGGCAAAGGGCTCGGCCGCGGCGGCCTGGTGCGCGGCGCGGCCGGGGCGCTGAAGGAGCTGGAGGAGCGGCAGAAGTCCCGTGCCACCCGGATCAAGCGGGACACGCTCGACGCCGCCCTGCTCGACCTGGTGGCGTTCTACCGGGACGTGCTCGCCGTGCAGTTCGGGGCGCCGGTGGAGCTCACCAACGAGGACCGGCGTGCCGACGTGGAGGCCGTGGCCCGCGCCTCGACGCCGGAGACCACGCTGCGCCGGGTGGACGCGATCATGCGCTGCCGGCGGCGGCTCGCCGCGAACGTCAACCCGCAGATCGCCGTCGAGGCGATGGCGCTCGCCCTCCGCTGACCGGGGCCGCGATGGCCGCCCGGACCGGTACCGCCGGAATCACCCCGCCGGGTAGGCAACCTTGGGCGCGCGGCGGCGTCTCTGGAACATGCAGGCGGAGATCCTCGACATAGGCTCCTCGCGCGGCGACCCGGATGCGGACGACGCGATCAGCGCGCTCTACGCCGAGCACGCGCTCGGCCTCACCCGGCTCGCTCTGATCATGGTCGGTGACCGGGAGACGGCCGAGGACGTGGTGCAGGAGGCGTTCCTCGGCCTCCATCGCCGCTACCACCGGTTACGCCACCCGGACAACGCCCTGGTCTACCTGCGCAGCGCCGTGCTCAACGCGGCGCGGAGCGTGCTGCGCCGCCACCGGTTGCCCTCGTTCTTCGCCCGGGCCTACGAGCCGCCGGTGTGGTCCGCCGAGTCGGCCGCGATGCTCGGGGCGGAACGGCGGGCCGTGCTCGAGGCGCTGCACCGCCTGCCGCGCCGCCAGCGGGAGGCGCTCGTGCTCCGCTACTACGCCGAGCTGTCGGAGGAGGAGACCGCCCGGGTGATGGGCGTGAGCCGCGGGACCGTCAAGTCGACCACCCACCGGGCGCTCGCCGCGCTCGGCCGCCTGCTGCAGGAGCGGGACAGGTGACGGAGGTGAACGTGCGGGACATCATCGAGCGGCTGCGCGACGCGACGTCCGCGGCCGGGGAGACGATCACGGAGGTGCCCCCGCTGCGGCTCCCGGATCCGCGGCCCCGCCCCTGGCTCACGCCGCTCGCCGCGGCGGCCGCGGTCGTGCTCGCCATCGCCGGCGGCGTGGCCGTCTACCGGGCCGGGTTCGGCGAGCACGCGGCGCCCGCACACGGCGTCGCCGCCCTGCCCCGGTTCTTCGCGCACGTGGCCGGCACGGACGTGGTGGTGCGGTCGAGCGACTCCGGGCGCGAGGTCGGCCGGCTCGCCGCACCGTCCGGGCGGGAGTGGTACGCGCACGTGGCGGCGGCCGGGGACAACCGCACCTTCTACGCGGCCACCGAGGCGCGGGACTGCAGGCCGCGGCTGTATCGGTTCACCGTGGGCGAGGGCGGGCGGGTGACCGCGCCGCAGGCCCTGCCGTATGGGCCGCCGCCGGGCGTGATGGTCACCTCGCTCGCGGTGAGCGGGGACGGGTCGACGCTGGCGTACGGCCTGCAGTCGTGCGATCCGGCCGCGGCCGCGGGCCGGATCACGGTGGCCGACACCGCGACCGGGCGCACCCGCGAGTGGCGGGGGGACCGGCTGGTCACGGGCCTGTCGCTGAGCGAGGACGGGCGGTACCTGGCGTTCCGGGAGGCGGGGCTGCTGGTCGTCGTCAAGGACGGGACGCCGCGGACCGTCGTCCCGGCGCCCGCGGACGATCCGCCCCCGCAGGTGGACGCCGACCCGGACCCCGCTGAGACCGACGTGACCTCGCGGCCGGACCCCGCTGCGGAGGACCCGGCCCTGCCGGTGGACGCCGACCCGGCCCCGGCCGAGGCGGAGCCGTCGCCGCAGGCCACGCCCGGCAAGCCCACCCCGTCGGCCTCGCCCGAAAGGTCGTCCGAAAAGTCGCCCGGAAAGTCGTCCGAAACGTCGCCGAAGCCGTCGGCCCGCGCGACCGCGTCGCCCGCCCCCTCGGGGGCGCCCTCGCCGGTGCGGCCGGGCGAGACCGAGACCGTGCCCGAGCCCACGCCGACGGCGAGCGTGGTGCGGCCGGAGGCTCCGATCACGCCGGATCCGACCGACCCGCCGGTGCGGGACTCGTACGCCGGGGGCGCCGACGGCCTGCCGTACCCGGCCTCACCGGCGCCGGAGCCCGCGGTCACGGCCGTGGCGGGCGACGTGCGCTTCGTGCGGGTGCCGGACGGGCGGGCCCGGGTGCTCGACACCACGACCGAGCCCGGCGACCTGAGCCGGAGCCGTGCGATCACCCTCACCGGGTCGTGGGGCGACGTGGTGTGCGGGGTGGTGATCTCCCCGGACGGCAGGCGCCTGTACGCGGGCGTGGGGTTCCGGCGCGAGGCGGCCACGGCGGGCGTCGCCGAGTTCGACGCGGCCACCGGCGAGCCGGTACGCCACCTGGCGCGGGGCGAGCAGGGGCTGCTCTGCCTGGTGGACGGCGACGGCGGCGGCACCCACTTCCTGGTACGGCGCGGCGCCGAGTACGGCGTGGTGGCCGGCTCCGGCGGCTACCGCACGCTCGCCGCGGTGGGCGACGAGCCCAGGTCCGCCGCGGCCTGGTAGCCCCCCTGCGCGACGCTCCCCGCCGCGGGCGCCGCGGCGGGGAGTATTCGCGCCGCCCGCGCCGTTGCTTCGATGTGCCGAGCCCGATGTGACCCGGGGCACGGGCCGAAACCGCCCGGGCCGCGTAGGGTGGCGAGTGCAGGCACGCCGTACCTGACGGAAGGGGAGCGCGGCGACGTGGGCATGATCATGGCGGTGAGCTTCACCCGCTATGGGCGGCTCTATTACCTCGACCCTGGTCCGCACCGCCCCAAGGTGGGGGACAAGGTGCTCGTGCCCACCGGGTCGGGACCCGAGGTGGCCGAGTGCGTGTGGCCGCCGCAGTGGGTCGACGAGGACATCGAGGGCCTCCCGGTCTGCCAGGGGTTCGCCCAGGAGGAGCACCTCATCCGCGACGAGAACAACCGGCGCAAGCGCGCCGAGGGGCGGAGCGTCGCCAAGCGCCTGATCAAACGGCACGGGCTGCCGATGAAGGTGGTCGGCATCGACTACCTCGACGCCGACAACGTCTACACGGTGTACTTCTCCGCGCCGCACCGCGTCGACTTCCGCCAGCTCGTCCGCGACCTCGCGCGCAACCTGCGCGCCCGGGTCGAGCTGCGGCAGATCGGCCCGCGGGACGAGGCCCGGCTGCAGGGCGGCATCGGCCCGTGCGGGCGCGACCTGTGCTGCGCGACCTTTCTCAAGGAGTTCGAGCCGGTCTCGGTGCGCATGGCCAAGGACCAGGACCTGCCGGTCAACCCGCTGCGCATCGCCGGCGCGTGCGGGCGGCTGATGTGCTGCCTGAAGTACGAGCACCCGCTCTACCAGGAGTTCCGGGCCGGCGCGCCGCGCGTGGGCACGCAGGTGGAGACGCCGGAGGGCCCGGGCACCGTGGTGGGCCACAACGTGCCCGCCGACCACGTCGTGGTCCGGCTCAACGACGGCGGCCGCCGGTGCGCCTGCTCCCGGGCGAGCGTGTGCGCGCCCCGGCAGGCGTACGAGGAGGCCTACGGGAAGGCGGACGGCCGGTGAGGCCCCGGCGCCTCGCGGCCCTGATCGCCGCGGCGGTCCTCGCCGCCGGATGCGGCGCGCCCGCCGGTGAGCCGGACGGCGGGCGGGACACCGGCGGACGGGACGCCGCGTCGTCGCCCGCGGCCCCCGCCGCCACGGCGCCGTCCCCGGGCCTGCAGCGCTACTACGACCAGAGGCCGGACTGGACGGACTGCGGGCAGGGCTTCCAGTGCGCCCGCATCGCCGTACCGCTCGACTACGACGACCCGGACGGCGAGCAGATCGAGATCAGCGTGGTCCGGCTGCCCGCCACCGGCGACCGCATCGGCTCGCTGCTCGTCAACCCCGGCGGGCCCGGCGGATCCGGCATCGAGTACGCGCGCCAGGCCGAGTACATCGTGTCGAAGGAGGTGCGGGCCCGGTTCGACATCGTCGGCTTCGACCCGCGCGGCGTCGGCGAGTCGTCGCCGGTGCGCTGCCTGTCCGGGCCCGAGCTCGACCGGCACGTCGGCCTCGACGCCACCCCCGACGAGGAGGCCGAGATCCGCGAGCTGGAGCGGAGCGCCCGCGCCTTCGCCGAGGGCTGCCAGGCCAAGTCCGGCAAGCTGCTGCCGCACGTCGGCACCGCGGACGCGGCGCGCGACATGGACGTGCTGCGCGCGGTGCTCGGCGACGAGGGCCTCACCTACCTCGGCAAGTCGTACGGCACGTTCCTCGGCGCGATGTACGCCCACCTGTTCCCGGACAAGGTGCGCGCCCTCGTGCTCGACGGCGCGGTCAATCCCGCGCTGGACCCGCTGGAGTCGAACGAGGCCCAGGCGCAGGGCTTCGAGGTCGCGCTGGAGGCGTTCCTCAAGGACTGCCTCGCGGACGCGTCCTGCCCGTTCCGCAGCCGCGACCTCGACGGCGCGCTGCAGGAGTTCACCGAGCTGATGCGCCGCATCGACGCCCGGCCGCTGCCCAACCGGACCGACCGCCGCCCGGTCACCGAGGCGTGGGCGATGCTCGGCGTCGCCACCCCGCTGTACGACCGCGGGTCCTGGCCGGTGCTGCGCCAGGCGATCGCGCAGGCGCTCGAGGGCGACGGCACCACCCTCATCACCACCGCCGACATCCTCATCGGCCGCCGCCCCGACGGCACGTACACCAACCAGACCGAGGCGAACACCGCGATCAACTGCGTCGACCGCGTCTACCCGCGGGACCTCGCGGCCTACCGCCGCGCCGCCGAGGCCACGAAGTCGCCCCGGTTCGGCGCGTACATCGCCTGGGGCTCGCTCCCGTGCGCCTACTGGCCGGTCAAGGGCGACGACACCGGCCGCCGCATCACCGCCGACGGCGCGCCGCCGATCGTCGTGATCGGCACCACGCGCGACCCCGCCACGCCGTACGAGTGGTCGCAGGCCCTGTCCACGCAGCTCAAATCGGGCCGGCTGATCACCTACGAGGGCGACGGCCACACCGCCTACAAGACCGGGTCGCAGTGCGTGGACCGGCTCGTCGACCGGTATCTCATCTCCGGCACCCCGCCCGACGACGGCGCCCGGTGCGCGGCGAACGAGTGATCCGCCCCGCGCCACCCGGGAACCGAGGAGCGCGCACCGCCTCCGACCCTGTAGACTCTTTCTCGCCGTATGGCACCGCCGCCTTAGCTCAGTCGGCCAGAGCGACGCACTCGTAATGCGTAGGTCGAGGGTTCGATTCCCTCAGGCGGCTCAAGCCGAGAGGCCCCTTCCCCGCCGGGGAAGGGGCCTTTTCGATGCCTCCGCCGGATGCTCGCCGTACGGCGGGCCGGGACGCGGCCGCGGGATCGCCGGCAGGGCCGGCCCGGGAGGCGGACGGCGGCACCCCGGCGTTCGCGCGGCAGGTGCCCGGGTGCTCACCAGCGCACCGACACGAGGGCCTGCCGCTCGGGGACGAACTCGATCTCGCGCCAGCCGAAGGGGTTCTCGCCCAGCCGCGCCCGATGAGCGGTCACCGAACCCCCATCCGAGTCCTTGACGGGTATCTCGCGGGTGTCCAGGAGGGTCATCTCGACGTCGAGGAGATCCGCCCGGTCGTTGATCGAGTGTCGCTTCCCCAGCTCGATGATCGTTTCGGCGCAGTCGGACGTGCCGTAATGCCCGGCGAACTCGCGCTCCTCCTCCTCGGGCATGACCGCGCACACGGAGGTGTCGCCGTCGGTGATGCTCCGCAGCATCGACCGGCCCATCTTCACCTCGTACGGCGCGGCCTCCCGGGGGCGATCTCGAAACCGTTCACGGTCATCGCGCCGATCGCCCACCAGGCGGCGAGCCCGGCGAGGATGACCTTGAGCCGGCGCGGGCCGACGATCAGCCGGTAGATGCCGTAGCAGGTGAAGGCCACCCAGACGACCAGCAGCGGCCAGCGGAGGACGTAGCCCAGCCAGATGAGGAACAGCTGCGCCACATAGAGCAGAATGATCGGGAGGAAGAGGAGGATGAGGACGAACAATCCTCCGCCGCCCGAGTCCTCGGAATACCCCGAGGACGAACTCGGAACGCCCGGCGGTGCGTTCTTGAACGGATCGCGCTCCCCCCGGGGAGGCCCGTCGAAAGGAATGCGATCGCTCTTCGACCAGCCGGACATCTCATCGTGGACCCGGTTGGTCCACGACGAGCCGTCCCAGTACCGCTTGACCCCCTGGCTGTCGTAATACCACCCCGGTTCCTTCCCCATGACCCCCTCGCACTGAGCAGCGAAAGGCGAGTGTGAAAAGGGCACCGGCGGGACGCCGGACGACGCGGCCCGGCATGGGCCGTTCCCAGGGCGGACGGGGTGCCGTCGCGTCGGGCCACCGTCCGCGTTTCGGCGACGAAAGCCGCCCCTGGGTCCACACCATCCCAGAAGCCGACCTATCGCCGCGGTGACAGCAACGTCACCCGGCGTCGCCGGTTCCGGCGTCCGGGCGGGGAGTGCGGCCCCGGCGTGTCAGCGCTCCTCGCCGGGGCCGGTGCCAGGCGGGTGCGGCGGGGCCGCGGTCACCGGGCCGGGACCGCGGCCATCGCCTCGATCTCGACGACGATCTCGGGCCTCGCCAGGCCGGCGACGACGGCGAGCGTGTTCGGCGGCACGTCGCCGTCCGGGAACCATCTGGCGAGCGTCTCGCCGAGCGCGGTGCGCAGCCCGGGCAGGTGCTCGGCCCCCGCGACCAGCGTGAACAGCTTGACCAGGTTGCCCGGTCCGGCGCCGAGCGAGCCGAGCAGGCCCTCGATGTTGCGGAGGGCCTGCCGCGCCTGGGCCTCGGCGTCGGGGCCGGCGAGGGTGCCGTCGGGGAGCGTGCCCACCTGCCCGGCGAAGACGACCAGCTCGTGGCCCTCCGGCACGGCCGCCAGGTGGTTGTACGCCGCGATCGGTGCGGGCACGCCGTCAGGACTCCAGCGACGAACCATGACCCTCTCTCCGTTTCCGGCCCGCCTGCACGCGTGCGAGGGCCGGGCGCGGCGGGCGGCCGTCCGGCCGTCACGATCTTCACATGCCGGGGCGGTGGGGGTTCGCGCGGGCCCGGCGGCGGCCGTACCGGAGGGCCGGACCCGATCAGTCCGCCCGCCGGAGGCGGTGCCGTTCCCCAAAGGGCCTAGCCGGAAGGGTCTAGAAGGAGAAGCCGCCGGTGAAGCCGCTGCTGTGGCCTCCGGAGTCTCCGCCGCCGAAACCTCCTCCGCCGAAGTCGCCACCGCCGAAACCGGCGTCGAAACCGCCATCGAACCCGCCGTCGGATCCGCCGTCCGAGCCGATGAGGCCGGAGAGCGACGTGGACGCGGTGATCACGCCCTGCGGGCCGAACAGGTGGCTCGATGCGAACACGTCGGACATGGGGGTGCCGTAGGCCGAGTGGTGGACGGTGATGTGGATGCGGCGGCCGTCCCTGCGCCGAGCCCGGGTACGCCACCGGTCGGTGGTGATCCGCGCCCACCACTGGGCGAACGTGAGCGGCACCTGCTCCTGTGCGAACCGGCGTTCGACCTTCGCGCGGGCGCGGGGGTCCCAGACGATCTGGCGGTGTCTGCGTTCGTTCAGTTCCCGGAGCGCGGCCTCCAGTTCACGGGCCGTCAGGGGATTCTCCGGCCCCTGTGCCTCGGCCGGCGGTTCGAGGTCGGGGACGAGGTCCTGCCGGTAGACGTACACGACGTCGCTGTCGGGGAATTCCACGTACCGCCATACCCGTTCCTCGGCGAGGGCCTCCATCGCCCATCTCGGCGAGGCGCCCGACCCCCGCCACGCCTTTTGTCGTATCCTGAGGGGTCGCTCGAGTGGCGGCGTTTGGGCCGCGCGCCGCCTCGGGAGCCCTTTTTCGGCCTCCTGGAGGCGCCTGGATTCCTCGATGGCCTCCTCGATTCTGGCGAGCACCGGTGCGTACCGCCTGGTCGCCCGGGCGGTCTCGGCCATGAACAATTGCTGAGCGCGGAGCGAGCGTTTGATGAGCCGCCGCCGCGTTCCAAACCAGGGCAGCCGACCCCACGCCATCGAGCTCCGCGCCAGATCGAGCCGCCCGATGCGTACCCGGTGTGCCTTGGCGAGCCTCCGGTAGGCGTCGGTCAGCCGTTCGAGGTACTCGTTCGCGGCTTCGATCCAATAATCCCGGGAAGCGAACGGCGGGTCGGACACGAAGATGTCGCCGTATTCAACGACGAGGTAGACGGTGAATCGATCGTCGAACCGAAAGGTGGATGCCGGGGCGAGCCGATCCCCGCATAACGACTTAGCGATCCCCTCGATTTCTCGCTTGACGACGCGCACCACGTTGCACACCCCCCCTTACGCGGCCTCGTCGTGACCGCATTATCACCCCTCGGTTTATCGCGGATCCATTCGATTCAGCGCGTAGGGTGATCCGGAGGTCGGTGAACGGCGACGGAAACGCGTTTTCCGGTCATCCGGAATGGGGGAGGGGTGCGAGCGATCGTTCCGCGTGACGCGGGTGGCCGCCCGTCGGCGTGAGCGGCCGCCGGGCGCCGGCGGGCCGTCGGCGGCGTCACCCGTCCGGCCGGCCGGTCACGGCCGGGACATGCAGGCGCGCACGCCCTGCTCGCCGGTGAGGAAGGCGGTGACGCGATCCTCGGGGCTGCCATGGTGGTCGGGATCGGTTTCGGGAAGGTCGTCACCGATGCTCGCGATCGCGGTGAGCAGCCGCTCCTCGTCGAGAGGTTCCCACTCGAGGTGGCCCTCGTCGCGGGCGCCGGTGAGGGTGGCGCCGGCGAGGCAGTCGGCCTGGAGTTCGATCTTGGCGGTCGGCCCGGACAGCGTGTGCGTGCGGTGCTGGATGGCGTGCCCCCACTCGTGGGCGATCGTGATGTAGGTGAAGGCGTTGCCCTCGAGCTCCGGATCGCCCTTGACGAAGTCGCCGTCCCAGGTCAGGTAGTCGCCCGCGGGGCAGTAGTACGCGTTGCCCGGCTCCAGCCGTACGTCGCCGCACGTGGGCGGGTCGGCGGGGTCGTAGCGGCCCCGCACCTTTGGGGGCGTGTAGGCGCCGGGGAAGTGGCGTGACCAGTTCCGCTCCCAGAACCGGTTGACGACCTGGACCGCGTCCCGCTCGTCCCGGCCCATGGGCGTCTCCTGGCCGCTCGGGACGGTCTCGGCGCCGGTGGGGCGCAGGGCGTTGGGGCCGGTCTCCGCCGCGCCGGCGGTGGCGGTGGCGTCGGCGGTGGCCGCCGCGGGGTCCGGCTCGCCGGGCGTGGCGGCGAGCGCGGGCGAGCCGTACATGAGCGCGGCAAGCAGCGGTGGGGCGAGCGTCATGAGCCGCCGCCGGTCGTTCATCGTCTGCCCTCCCCCTGCCGGTGCGGGACCGGCCGCGGGTCAAGCGGCCGTCTCCACCAGGGTGGGCGGTCCGGCCGCGCGGTGTCGATGGCGGTTGACCTGGTCAGTCCGGACACTTGGGGAAATCCGGATGCAACGGGCCGCCCGTGGCGCCCGTCCGGGCCGACCGTGGCCCGCCGCCGTCCTCCGGAGGCCGATCGCGGCGAGGGCTCCCAGGGGCCGCCTGCGGCCGGCCGGGGAGGGCCCGCCGAGGAGGGGCGCGGGGCGGCGGGCGCGAGGCGGATCTAGCTATGCCAGAGGCAGATTCACGATCGATTAAGGCCCGGAACGCGACCTGCTGGTAACGCTACGTATTCACTAGATTGCTCTATGTATCGGGTTATTTCGGCACGTAATCGGACATCAGCCACGGTGCCCCCCGGACACCATCACAAGGAGTGACGGATGAAACTCACGCGAATGGCCAACGCGCTCATCGCCGCCGCGCTCGCCGGTGGCGCTCTCACGATGGCTGCCGCTCCGGCTCAGGCGACCACGACCGTGCAGGCCACGGTTCAGTCCGGTAGCCATGGGTTCTCGAGCTGTGGGTTCGGCCACGGTTTCGGCCACGGCTTCGGGTTCGATGGCTTCGGTTTCGGGTTCGCCGACTTCGGTGGCTTCGGCCTGCTCGGGGTCGACGGCTTCTGCTTCGGCAGCGGCTGGGGCTTCTGAGGCCGACCGGTAGCGGTCAGCATCAGCGCGTGATCCAACGGCCGCGGCGGCCGGCGCCGCACCCGGCGTCGCCGGACGCCGCGCGTCACCACTTCATCCAGCGACACGGTCACCATGAAGCCGGTCCGGCACCGTCGCCGGGCCGGCTTTCCCGTGCGCCGCTCCCGCCACGCCGTACGGCACGGCCGACGTCCGGTCGCGCCGCCCGGCTAGAGGAACCACAGGCGCGCGGCGGCGTCGCGGGCGACCAGGAACCCCGCGATGCCGAGCAGCCAGCCCGTGGCCCCGGTGGCCTTCTCGCCGAACCACCTGTTCACCCGGTGCAACAGCGGCTCGACCCGGGCCCGGGCGAGCGCCCTGGCGAGCACGAGGACCACGGCCGGGAGCACCATGACCAGGCAGTACGCGACGAGCAGCAGCGCCTTGCCCGCCGCGGTGAGGTCCGAGGTGGTGAGCATGGTGAGGGCGCCGAGGTACGGCAGCATCGTCGCGATCTCGGCGAGCACCGCGAGCAGGGCGAGGCCGACCAGCCAGCCGGCCGACGCCGAGCCGGTCACCACCCGGTCCCGCCACCGGGCCACCCCGCCGGAGCCCGCGCGCCGCCGCTTGGGGTCGAAGCGGAAGCTCAGCGCGAACAGCCCGACGCCGACGGCGAGCTGGATCCACAGCCCGGTGCGGCCGTCCACCGCGTCGCCGACCGTGTCGGCGAGCGAGCCCGCGCCGAAGACGACGGCGATGCCCAGCGCGAAGTAGCAGACGACGAGGGTGCCCAGGTAGACGAGGACGCGCGTGGCCCGGATGCGCTCGGCGGCGAGCAGCAGCCACACCGGGACGAACAGCGTCCCGATGCTCGCGCTGTCGAGGAGGGCGAGCCCGGCGAGCGTGAGCGGCAGCGCGGCGGTCATGCGGTGCCTCCCGCGCCGCCGTACCCGGCGAAGACGCGGTCGAGGTACCGCCGCAGGCGGGCGCGGACCTCCTCGCCGCTGAGCGTGTCCGGCTCCAGGACGCGCTGCAGGGCGAGCCCCTCGGCGAACGCGGCCAGCGCGCGCGCCTCGGCCTCCGGGTCGATGCCGGGCGGTGCCTCGCCGGTCTCCCGGGCCGCCTGGAACGCGAGCCGGCACCGCTCGCGGATCTCCCGCTCCCCGGCGAGGTGCTCCTCGCGCAGCGCGGGGTGCACGGTGGCCCGGGCGAGGAAGGCGAGCCAGACCCGCCCCTCGGCCGGGTACTCGTCGTCCGCACCGGCGATCACGCTCATCCCGCGCAGCAGCCGGTCCTTGACGCCGCCCCCGCCCTCGACCGCGGCGGCCACCCGTGCCCGCAGCAGGTCGCCCAGGTGGCGCGCGGCGAACAGCAGCAGCTCGTCCTTGGTGCGGAAGTAGGCCTGCACCAGCCCGGTGGAGGCCCCGAGCTCCCGGGCGATGCGGGGGATGCTCGCCGCTTCCAGTCCCTCGGCCGCGACCACGCGCAGCAGGGCGTTCGCCACCTGCGCGCGCCGCTCGGCCGGATCGGCGTATCGTGGCACACCGTAACATTAAGGGCTTAATATTACGTTTGGCAAACCGGATATCCGCAGCTGACCGAGCCCGCCGATACCGCCCCGTGGTCACTGTCCGTGACCATTGGCCGTCCAGGTGCGCCCCATCGCGGTCAGGTGGGCGCTCGGCGAGGCGGCGCGCAGGGCGGGGAGAGCCGGCGGACCGGTACGAACCGCCGCGAGCGGCCGTGGGATGCTCGCACCATGCGGTACGTCATCATCGGCGCGGGGGCGATCGGCGGCACGATCGGCGGCCGGCTGTTCCAGGGCGGCCACGACGTGGTGCTGGTCGCCCGGGGGGAGCACCACCGCGCCCTCCGTGACGCGGGCCTGCGGCTCGTCACCCCGCAGGGCACACACACGCTGCGCATCCCGGTCGTGAGCGCACCCGGCGAGCTGCGCCTCACCCCCGACGACGTGCTCGTGCTCTGCGTCAAGACCCAGGACACCCCGGCCGCGCTCGACGCCTGGGCGTACGCGCCGGTCGAGGGCGGCGGCACGGCCGCCGAGCGGCTGCCGGTGGTCTGCGCCCAGAACGCGGTGGAGAACGAGCGCCTCGCCCTGCGCCGGTTCGCCCGGGTGTACGGCATGTGCGTGTGGCTGCCCGCCACCCACCTGGAGCCCGGCGTCGTCGTCGCGTACGGCACGCCGCTCTCCGGCATGTTCCACATCGGCCGCTACCCGCACGGCCTCGACGAGGTCGCCCGGCGCATCGCCGCCGACCTGTCCCGGAACGCCTTCGCCGCGTACCCCGAGGAGCAGGTGATGCGCTGGAAGTACGCCAAGCTGCTCACCAACCTGCTCAACGCGTACGACGCGGTCTGCGGCGACCCCGCCGGGGCCGAGAAGATCAGGGGCCTCCTGCGCGCCGAGGGCGCCGCGGTGCTCGACGCCGCCGGCATCCCGTACGCCTCGGAGGAGGAGCAGCGCGCCCGGCGCGGCGACCGGGTGAACGTCGCCGAGATCCCCGGCGTCCCCGGCAACCGCAGCTCGTCGTGGCAGAGCCTGGCCCGGCGCAGCGGCTCCATCGAGGCCGACTACCTCAACGGCGAGATCTCCCTGCTCGGCCGCCTCCACGGCGTCCCCACCCCGGCCAACGACGTCCTCCACCGCCTCGCCAACGAGTTCGCCCGCGACCGGCGGCCGCCGGGCTCGCTCCCCCTGCCGGACCTCATCGCCGCCATCGACGCCGCCGCGGCGGAGACCCGGCCGGGCTGACGGCGCGGCCCCGGCGGGCGGTGATCGGGCGGCCGCTGCGGGACGGATCACAGCGGAAAGCGGACGGCGACCGACCGCAATCGCCGCGATCGTCGTGTCATGCCGACAGCGACGACCCCCGCCGATCGCACCACCCCTGACGAGGCCGCCGGCCCGGCGTGCCGCGGGCACGCCCCGGCGCCGCGCCCCCGCCGGAGCCCTGCCGGGGGGAGCCGATGACCGTGCTCACCCTCCGCGCGCTCAACCGCGCGACGCTCGCCCGGCAGCTGCTGCTCGACCGGGCCGCCATGCCGGTGCTCGACGCGGTCGCGCACCTGTGCGGCCTGCAGGCGCAGGAGCCGCAGGAACCGTTCGTCGGGCTCTGGTCGCGGCTGCGCGCGTTCGACCCGGCGGCGCTCTCCGAGCTGCTGGTCACGCGGCGGGTGGTGCGAACCCACCTGATGCGGCGCACCATCCACCTCGTCACCGCCGACGACGCCCTCGCCTGGCGGGCCCGGTACGCCGACATGTTCCGCCAACGGGTCCTTGGGGTCTTCCGCCGCGAGGCCGACGGCGTCGACCTGGACGAGCTGGCGGCCGAGGCCCGCGCGGTCCTCGCCGACGGCGAGCCGCGCACGAGGGGCGAACTCTTCGCGGCGCTCGCCGACCACCGGCCCGCCCTGTCCCGGCAGGCGCTCATGGAGCTGCTGATCTCCGTGGTGCCGCTCGCCCAGGCGCCGCCGCGCGGGCTGTGGCGGACCACGGCCGGGGTGCGCCACGTGCTGCTGGAGAGCTGGCTCGGCCGCGACGTGGACCCGCCGCCCGCCGACGGCGTCGATCGCGCGGGCCGGGCGATGGTACGGCGCTACCTCGCCGCGTACGGCCCGGCCGCCACGGCCGATCTGCGCGCCTGGTCCGGGCTCGCCGGGCTGCCGGACGCGGTCGCGGCGATCCGCGACGAGCTGGTCGCCTTCCGCGACGAGCGGGGCCGGGAGCTGCTCGATCTGCCCGGCGCGCCCCGCCCCGACCCCGACACCCCCGCGCCGGTGCGGTTCCTGCCCGCGTTCGACAACGCGATCCTCGGCTACCACGACCGCAGCCGGATCATCGACGACGCCCACCGCGGCCTGTCGGTCGCGGGCGCCCGCGCCGTCCTCGTCGACGGCCGGGTCGCCGCGACCTGGACCGTGGAATCCGGCACGGTGGCCGTCACCCCGCTGCGCCGCCTGACCCGGGCCGAGCGCGACGCGCTCGCGGAGGAGGGCCGGGCGCTCGCGTCGTTCCTCTCCGGCGGCGAGAGCGACCGGGTACGGCTCGCCGAGCCCACCGGCTGATCGGCCCGGACGCGGCGGGCCGCGCGGCCGTCGCCCGCCCACCGTGATCCGGACCTGCGTAGCCTCGGGCCCGGCCGGCGCGTCCGGCTGTGGGTGCTGATGACGGCCCCGCCGGAGGAGGTCACGACCGTGGACGTCAACCTCTTCGGCTTCACCCCGATGAAGGGCGTGCGCATCACGGCCTGACGGCCCGCGGGCCGCTGCGGGGACGCGCAGTGGCCGAGGGGGTCCGGTACGGCCCGGGCGTGCGGCGGCCGTGCCGTACATTCCCTCGGCCTGTGGGTAGAGGAGGGGGCCAGGGAGGGATGGCGATGGGCGAACACAGCGTGCTGGACGAGATGCGACAGGTGATCGACGAGGTGTTCCGCGACCGCGAGGTGGCGACCCGCCGCGACGTCTACTCGCGCGCGTCCGAGCACATCAACATTCCCGCCGAGACGATGGCGCGGCTCAGCGCGCTGCCGGACCGCTCCTACAGCAAGGAGGAGCTCACCGCGGAGGTCGACCGGATCGTCCGCGAGTGGATCGACGAGGGTGAGCCGGGCTAGCACGTCACGGCCCCGCCGTACCCGTACGCCCGGTGCTTCCGGCGGAGTCGCCGCCGGGCCGTGCAGCGCGCCCGCCGGACGGGGTGGTCCGCCACCGGGATCGCGCGACCGGTCGCGACGTGAACTCCCGCCCGTCCCTCGGCCGGAGTGATGGCGCGGCCGAACGAGTGGCCGGACCGCACCCGGCAGGGGCGCACCGAAGAGGCACCCGCGCGCGCCCGGCGTGCGGACGTGATCAGCGGTGTGGCCGCGGCGCGGTGGAGGTGGCGCGGCGTGCCGCGGCCACCCGTGCGCCGCGCGCCGTGCCGCCGCGCCCCGCCGGTCCGGGCGGTCCCGCGGGCACGGGGGCGACGGGCTCGGCGAGGCTCATGCCGCGGGCGGCCACCGCGCAACGGTCGGGATCGGTGGAGAGCGCCTCGGCGAGCCGGGTGAGCAGCCGCCGCAGGTGCGGCCGGTCGGCCTCGGGGAGGGCGGCGAGCAGGTCCCCTTCGGCGGCGCGGACGCGGGCGTCGACGGCGGCGAGGACGGCACGGCCCTGCTCGGTGGCGACGACCCGGCGGACCCGGCGGTCCGCGGGGTCGTGGCGGCGTTCCAGAAGGCCGCGGGCGGCGTACTCGTCGAGCAGGTGGGTCATCACGCTGCGGTCGATGCCGAGGCGGTCGGCGAGCGCGGCCTGGGTGGGCGGCCGTTCGTGGACGGCGACGGAGAGCACTTGGTAGCCGCGCACCCCGTAGGGGAGGTCGGCGGTGACGGCCGCGACGCGGCCGCTCCACTCGCGCAGCAGCACGGTGAGCGCCCAGCCGAACTCGCCCACGAACTCGTGCGATTCGGCGGTGGCCGGCGAAGCGGGGCGATTCTCGGGCGTCATACCCCAAGCCTACCGGTTCGTTGTAACCGCAGATGATTGAACGGGAATATCGTTGAAGGTCTCAATCGTTTGCCGAGTCAACGACTCGACGAACGGAGGCCACCATGGCCGACTACGGACACGAACTCACCTTCGGGACCTTCATCACCCCGACGAACATCGACCCCGAGCAACCGGTACGGCTCGCCCGGCTCACCGAGAGCGCCGGCCTCGACCTCGTCACCTTCCAGGACCACCCGTACCAGGCGACGTTCCTCGACACCTGGACCCTGCTCAGCTGGGTCGCCGCCACGACCGAACGCGTCACCCTCTCCGGCAACGTGCTCAACCTGGCGCTGCGCCCGCCGGCCGTGCTCGCCCGCGCCGCCGCGAGCCTCGACCTGCTCTCCGGCGGCCGCGTCGCCCTCGGCGTCGGCGCCGGCGGCCACTGGGACGGGATCGCGAGCATGGGCGGGCGCAAACTCACCCCGGCCGAGGCGGTCGAGCACCTCGCCGAGAGCGTCGAGATCATCCGCGGCATCTGGGACGCCGGCAACCCGGCGATGCTGCGGGTGGCGGGGAAGCAGCACCGCGTCGTCGGCGCGAAGCGCGGACCCGCCCCCGCGCACGACATCCCGATCTGGATCGGCGCGCGAGGGCCCCGCATGCAGCGCCTGATCGGCAGGATCGGCGACGGCTGGCTCGTCACCCTCGAGTTCATCACGCCCGCGGGCTTCACCGAGGGCAACGCCCGGATCGACGAGGCCGCCCGGGAGGCCGGACGCGACCCGGCCGAGATCCGCCGTGTGCTCAACATCAGCGGCGCCTTCGCCCCGGTGAACCGCGGCTTCCTGCAGGGCCCGCCCGAGCAGTGGGCCGACCAGCTCGCCGAGCTCGCCCTCACCGAGGGCGTGGGCACCTTCGTCCTCATGGGCGACGACCCGCGCGCCATCGAGATCTTCGGCGCCGAGGTCGCCCCCGCCGTCCGCGAGCTCGTCGCCGCGGAACGCCGATCATCCGGCACCGTCCCGGCCGAGCGCCGCCGGAGCCCCGCCGCACTCGCCGCCCGCCGTCCCGGCATCGCCTACGACGACCTGCCGCCGAGCCTCGCCGAGCGTGCCGTCGAGCCGGGCGACCGCGGCTACGAGAAGGTCCGCTCCACCTACGTGCACCCGGGCCGCCCCGGCCTCGTGCTGCGCCCCCGCAACAGCGAGGAGGTCGCCGAGGCGATCACCTTCGCCCGCGAGCAGGACGTCCCGATGGCGATCAGGTCCGGCGGCCACGGCTTCGGCGGGCGCGCCACGAACGACGGCGGCATTGTGATCGACCTCGGCGGCCTCGACGACATCACGGTCCTCGACGAGCGCTCCCGCCTGGTACGGCTCGGCGCCGGCGCCCGGTGGGGCCGGGTCGCCGAGGCCCTCCGGCCGCACGGCTGGGCGATCAGCTCCGGCGACTACGGCGGCGTGGGCGTCGGCGGCCTCGCCACCGCGGGCGGCATCGGCTACCTCAGCCGGCTGCACGGCCTCACCCTCGACCACGTGCGCGGCGCCGAGGTCGTGCTCGCCGACGGCCGCATCGTGCGCGCCGACCGGGAGAACAACCCCGACCTGTTCTGGGCGCTGCGCGGCGCCGGGGCGAACATGGGCGCGGTCACCTCGCTCGACCTGGAGGCGAAGCCGCTCGGCGACGTCGTCTACTCGGTCCTCGTGCTCGACGCGTCCGACACCGCCGGGCTGCTGGAGCGGTGGGGCGAGGTGATGGAGTCCGCCCCGCGCGAGCTCACCGGCTTCCTCGTCCTCGGCGCCACCGGCCGCGCCAACCCGAGCGTGATCGCGCAGCTGATGAGCGTCTACGGCGACGACGACACCGACGCCGCGGTCAAGGCGCTGCAGCGGCTCGCCGACATCGCCCCGGTGCTCGACCACCAGGCGGTGCTCACGCCGTACAGCGGGATCATCGGCCCGGCGAAGCCGCAGTTCACCTCGGGCGACCGCGCGCCCGCCGGCCGCTCGGCCCTGTTCGACCACCTCACCCCGGAGGTCGCCAAAGGGGTCGCCCGGCTCGTCACCGACCGCGTCTCCTACTTCACCCAGCTCCGCGCCGTCGGCGGCGCGGTGAACGACGTGGATCCGGCGGAGACCGCGTACCCCCACCGGCACCAGAACTTCCACGTGGTGGCGATGAGCGGCGCGCCCCGCCGCGAGCACCTCGACGAGCCGTGGGACGCCTGGCTCCTGCCGTACGCCGACGGCACCTACCTCAGCTTCGAGACCGACCCCCGCCCCGAGCGCCTCACCGACGCCTTCCCCGAGCCGACCCTCACCCGGCTCCGCCGGATCAAGCGCGTCTACGACCCCGGCAACGTCTTCAACACCAACTTCCCGATCCCCCCGGCCGTGGACTGACCGGCGACGCGGCCGGGCACACACGGTTTCCTCACCCCGTCGGCATATCCCCCGGCGGGGTGCCTCGTCTCCGGGCCCGGTTCCCCGGAGGCGTGCCGTACCGTGGCGGGAAACCCGTCCGCGTCCCGCACCCCGCCGGGGAACGACCGGGGCCGTCGCCCGCCCGGGAGGCGGAACGGCGGCTTGTGCATCCTGCACAGTTATCCGTGATCACTTGGGCGAGTCGCATCGTGACGTGCGGTGACGCCGGTTCCTAGCGTGGGGTGAGCACCTTGGCCTGGGCCGGCCAGGCCTCGCGCCCCCGGAGGCAGTCATGGCTTCATTCGGCACCGACGACTACGCCACGGCCCGCGTCCCCATCCGAGCCCGCTACTCCTGGTACTCGGTGGCGGTCCAGCGGTTCGGCCAGATCTCCGCGCTCAGCCAGTTCCTGCTCGGCGCCACCCTCGGCTTCGGCATGTCCTTCTGGGACTCCTTCCTGGCGATCACGTTCGGCGCCGTCATCCTCGAGGTGGTGGCGATCGCGCTCGGCGTGATCGGCATGCGGGAGGGACTGTCCACCTCCACGCTCGCCCGCTGGTGCGGGTTCGGCCAGGCCGGCTCGGCGGTGATCGGGCTGGCGATCGGGATCAGCCTGGTCGGCTGGTTCGGCATCCAGTCGGCGGTGTCCGCCGAGGGGCTCTACCAGCTCATGCCGATCATGCCGGTGTGGGTGTGGGCGCTGCTGTTCGGCCTCGCCGTCACCGCCATCGTGATCAAAGGCTTCAAGTCGATGGCGTGGACCGCGTACCTCACCGTGCCCGCGTTCGTGGTGCTGGTGGCCTGGTCGGTGGGGTCGGAGCTCACCAAGCACTCGCTCGGTGACCTGGTCGCCTCCGCCCCGGCCGGGCCGTCGCTCACCCTCCTGCAGGGCACCACGCTGGTGGCGGGCGGCTTCATCGTCGGCGCCGTGATCACGCCGGACATGACCCGGTTCAACCGGACGGTCGGCGACGTGGTGAAGCAGACGATCGTCGGCATCACGCTCGGCGAGTACGTGATCGGCCTGGTCGGCGTGCTGCTCGCGCACGCGATCCGGTCCGACAACATCATCGTGATCGTCACCTCGACCGTCGGCTGGGTCGGCGTGCTGATCATCATCGTCGGCACGTTGAAGATCAACGACTGGAACCTGTACTCCTCCGGCCTCGGCCTGGTGAACTTCATCGGCACCGTGTTCGGCAGGCGGGTCAACCGGGCGGTGGTCACCGCGATCCTCGGCGTGGTCGGCAGCGTGCTCGCCGCGGCCGGCATCCTCGAGCGGTTCACCGACTTCCTCTCCCTGCTCGGCGTCGCGTTCCCGCCGATCGCCGGGATCATGGTCGCCGAGTACTTCGTGGTGCGGACCTGGCGCCGCGAGCTCGACGCGAGCCGCGCCGGGGGCGCCATGCCCGCCGCCGCCCCGCGCTGGGTGCCGGCCACCCTCGTCATCTGGCTGATCGCCGGCCTGGTCGGGCACTTCGTCACCTGGGGCCTGCCGAGCGTCAACTCGCTCGTGCTCGCCTTCGTGCTCTACGTGGTCGCCGGCAAGCTCGGCCTCGTCCGCGGGTACGGCACGGCCCCGACGGAGACCGCCACGCCCGCCCCGGCCTCCACCCCCAGCGTCTGACCATCAGCGTCTGAGCGAAGGACCCGAATTCATGCGGATCGGAATCGACGTCGGCGGAACCAACACCGACGCCGTGCTCATGGACGGCACGACCGTCCTCGCCGCGGTGAAGACCGCGACCACCCGCGACGTGACCAGCGGCATCACCACGGCCCTCGACGAGCTGAAGCTGCAGCGGGCGTTCGACCCGGCCGCGGTGAACGCCGTGATGATCGGCACGACGCACTTCATCAACGCCCTGGTCGAGGCCGACCGGCTCGCGCCCACCGCCGCGGTACGGCTCGGCCTGCCGTCGACGGCCTCGCTGCCGCCGATGGTCGACTGGCCGGAGCGGCTGGTGACGGCGATCAGCGGCCGGGCGTACCTGTGCCACGGTGGCCACGAGTTCGACGGGCGGCACATCGCCGAGCTGCGCGAGGACGAGATCCTCCGCGTCGCCGAGGACATCGACAGGCACGGCATCCGCAGCGTGGCGATCTCCAGCGTGTTCTCGCCGGTGAACGCCGAGTTCGAGCAGCGCGCCGCGGAGATCCTCGCCGCCCAGCTGCCCGGCATCGCGATCTCGCTCTCCTCCGAGGTGGGCCGCATGGGCCTGCTCGAGCGGGAGAACGCGACGATCATCAACGCGTCGCTGCGCGAGCTCGCCGACCGGATCGTCGACGGCCTCGCCGAGACCCTCGCCGCCGCGGGCATCCGCGCCCCGCTCTACCTCAGCCAGAACGACGGCACGCTGATGGACGTCGACTTCGCCCGCCGCTACCCGGTGGCCACCTTCGCCTCCGGCCCGACGAACTCGATGCGCGGCGCGGCGTTCCTCTCCGGCGTGGACACCTGCGCCGTGGTCGACGTCGGCGGCACCACGAGCGACATCGGCGTGCTGCAGAACGGCTTCCCGCGCGAGGCCACCACCGAGGTGAGCGTGGCCGGGATCAGGACGAACTTCCGCATGCCGGACGTGCTGAGCCTCGGCATCGGCGGCGGCAGCCGGGTCCGCGAGACCGGCGGCACGGTCACCGTCGGCCCCGACTCGGTCGGCTACCGCCTCGTCGAGAGGGCGCTGGTGTTCGGCGGCGACACGCTCACCGCCACCGACGTCGCGGTCGCCGCCGGGCGCGCCGAGATCGGCGACCCGTCGCTGGTCCGCGGGGTGGTCGACCGGTCGCTCGCCGAGGCCGCGCTGCGCCGCATCGCCGAGGACATCGCCGACGCGATCGAGCGCATGCGCACCTCCCCGGACCCGCTGCCGGTGGTCGCGGTCGGCGGCGGCTCGATCCTGCTGCCCGACTCGTTCGGCGAGTCCGGGCGGGTGCACCGCCCCGACCACTTCGCCGTGGCGAACGCGATCGGCGCGGCGATCGCGCAGATCGGCGGCATGGTGGACCGCATCTTCCCGGTCGAGCCCGGCCAGCGCCGTGCCGTACTCGACGCGGCGAAGCAGGAGGCGGTGGACCGGGCGATCGCCGCGGGCGCCAAGCCCGGGTCGGTGCGGGTGGTCGAGGTGGACGAGGTGCCGCTCGCCTACCTGCCCGGCAACGCCACCCGGATCCGGGTCAAGGCCGTCGGCGACCTGCAGGTGGAGGCGGTCCGTGGCTGAGCTCTACATCACCGAGGCCGACCTCGACGACCTCGCCGCCGGGGCGGCGATCCTCGGCACCGGCGGGGGCGGCGACCCGCACATCGGCCGGCTGCTCGCCGGGGCCGCGGTCCGCGCCCACGGACCGGTCCGGGTGACCCCGCTCGACCGGGTGCCGGACGACGCCGCCACCGTCATGGTCGCGATGATGGGCGCGCCCACCGTGATGGTGGAGAAGCTCCCCTCGATCGAGCAGGTCGCGACCGCGGTCCGCGCCCTCGCCCGCTACCTCGGCGTCGAGTTCACCCACGTGGTGTGCGCCGAGGCGGGCGGGGTGAACGCGCTCGTGCCCGTGGTCGCCGCGGCCCAGCTCGGGCTGCCGGTGATCGACGCGGACGGCATGGGCCGCGCGTTCCCCGAGCTGCAGATGGTGATCCCCACCCTGTACGGCGTCACCGCCACCCCGATGGCGATCGCCGACGAGAAGGGCAACCAGGGCGTCTTCGACACGGTCGACAACCACTGGGCGGAGCGGCTCGCCCGCTCGGCCACGATCGACATGGGCTGCTCGGCGATGATCGCCATCTACCCGATGGGCGGCGCCACCGCCCGCAAGGCGCTCGTGCCCGGCACGGTGTCGCTCTGCGCCGAGCTCGGCCGGATCGTCCGCGAGGCCCGCGCCGGCCACCGCGACCCGGTCGCCGCGGTGGCGGACCGCCTCGGCGGGGCCGAGCTGTTCACCGGCAAGGTGGTCGACGTGGCCCGCCGTACCGAGGGCGGGTTCGCCCGCGGCGAGGCGACGCTCACCGGCACCGGCGGCGACGCCGGGGTCGAGTTCACCCTGCGCTTCCAGAACGAGCACCTGGTGGCGGTGCGGGACGGCGCCGTGGTCGCCTCGGTGCCCGATCTGATCTGCGTGCTCGACGCGGAGACCGGCGCCGCGATCACCACCGAGACCCTGCGGTACGGCCAGCGGGTGCGGGTGATCGCCGCGCCGTGCGACCCGCGCTGGCACGGCCCGGAGGGCCTCGCCCTCGTCGGCCCCCGCTACTTCGGCTACGACCACGACCCGGTGCGGATCGGATCGGAGGTGCCGGCATGAGCTACACGCTCGACCGCGCCGACCTGGCGGACCTCGCCCGCGGGGCCGCGCTGCTCGGCACCGGCGGGGGCGGCGACCCGTACATCGGCCGCCTCCTCGTCGACCAGGCCCTGAAGGAGACCGGCCGCACGATCACCGTGCTCGACCCGGCCGAGCTCGACGACGACGCGTTCGTCATCCCCACCGCGCAGATGGGCGCGCCCACGGTCATGGTGGAGAAGATCCCGCGCGGCGACGAGGCGGTGATCGCGCTGCGCACCCTCGAGCGGCACCTCGGTCGGCGCGCGGACGCCACCATGCCGATCGAGTGCGGCGGCATCAACTCGATGATCCCGCTGCTCGTCGCCGCGCACACCGGCCTGCCCGTGGTGGACGCCGACGGCATGGGCCGGGCGTTCCCCGAGCTGCAGATGGAGACGTTCTCGGTGTACGGCGTGCCGGGCTCGCCGCTCGCGATCGGCGGCGAGAACGACGAGATGGTGATCATCGACACCGGGCACGACAACAAGCGGATGGAGTGGCTCGCCCGCGGCATCACCATCCGCATGGGCGGCGTGGCGCACATCGCCGAGTACTCGATGACCGGGGCCGACGTGAAGCGCACCGCCGTACCCAACACGCTCACCCTCGGCCTGCGCATCGGCCGCGCGCTGCGCACCGCCCGCGCCGAGCACCGCGACCCGATCGCCGCGCTCGCCGCGACCATGGCCGACACGCTCTACGACAAGGTGCGGGTGCTGTTCCGTGGCAAGGTCGTCGACGTGGAGCGCCGCACCGAGGCCGGGTTCGCCCGCGGCAGCGCCACGCTCGAGGCGTTCGACGGCGACGGCAAGCTCGAGCTCACCTTCCAGAACGAGCACCTGGTTGCCCGGGTGAACGGCGAGGTCCGCTGCATCGTGCCCGACCTGATCTGCGTGCTCGACAGCGACACCGCCGAGCCGATCACCACCGAGGGCCTGCGGTACGGCCAGCGGGCCGTGGTGGTCGGCATCAGCACCCCGGACCTGATGCGCAGCCCCGAGGCGCTCGCGGTGTTCGGGCCCCGCGCCTTCGGCCTGGACGTGGACTTCCGCCCGGTCGAGGAGCTGGTGCCCGCCTGAAGGCTCCGGCCTGCCATCCCGGGAAAATTCCGGGCCGGGATGGCAGGCCGGTTACGGTCCGGCCGTAACCCGTGTCAGGCTGATTCGGTGGCGATGCGACTTGGGCCCGCCGAGGTCGACGACCTGGCGAGGGGCACCGCGCTGCTCGGCTCCGGAGGCGGCGGGCAGACCGACCTCGCCGCCCGCGTGCTGCGCCGCGCCCTCGCCACGGGCCGGCCGATCACCCTGCTCGACCCGGGTGACGTCGGCGGCGACGGGTATGTGGTGCCGGTGGGCCTGGTCGGCGCGGTCTCCGTGTTCTACGAGCGGCTGCCGTCCGGCGGCGAGTGGACGCCGGTGTTCGCCGCGATCCTCGACCGCACCCGGGTCGCCCCGGCCGGGGTGATCGCGATCGAGGTGGGCGGGGTGAACGGCATCGTCGTGTTCGTCGCCGCGGCCGAGCTCGGCCTGCCGGTGATCGACGCCGACCTGCAGGGCCGGGCCCTGCCCCGGATCGACCAGATGTCGGTGGCCGCGCTCGGCGAGCCGATCACCCCGCTGGCGATCGGCGACGCGAGCGGCCGGCTGCTCGTGCTCGACGGCATGCCGCCGGCCGCCGCCGAGCGGGTGGTCCGCGGCGCGCTCAGCGAGTTCGGCGGCTGGGCCGCGTTCGCGATGCGCCCGCTGCGGGTCGCCGACCTCGACCGGCTCACCATCCCCGGCTCGCTCGGCCGCGCGCTGCGCCTCGGCGCCCGGCACGCCGCCTGGAACCGCAGCGCCGATCCGGACGCGATGGCCGCCGCGCTCGGCGGCCGGGTGCTCGGCGCGGGCCGGGTGCTGGAGGTGGTACGGCACCGCGCCACGGTCGGCTTCGGCCGCGGCTCGGTGATCATCAGGGCGCACGGCGGCGGCCTGCTGCGGCTGGAGATGGAGAACGAGTACCTGCTCGCGCTCGCCGACGGGCGGCCGGTCGCCTCCACCCCGGACATCCTGTGCCTGCTCGACCGGGCCACCGGCATCCCGGTGTCCTGCGACACGGTGCGCGGCGGCCTCGACGTCGTCGCCCTCCACCTGCCCGGCCCGTCCTTCTGGTGGCGGCCCGGCGTGACCCACGCGGTCGCGCCCCGCGCCTTCGGGCTCGACATCGACCCGATCCGCCTCGATCCGGCGCCGGAGCGGCCATGAGCGCGGAACGCGCGCCCACGCTGCGCCAGATACTCGGCTACCCACCGCTCGCCGAGACGGTGAGCCTCACCGGCGACGAGGGCCTCGACCGGCCGGTCACCGGGATCGTGCTCGTCGACGCGGCCGGCGCCGGGCCGGTCCGGCCCGGCACGATCGCGCTCTGCCCCGCCGTACCGGCCGGGTACCTCAGCTCGTGGCGGCTGGACGCCACGGTCCGGCGGCTGCGCGACCAGGAGGCGGCCGCGTTCGCGGTGCCGTCGCCCGCGCCGGGGGAGGAGACGATGCTCGACGGCAGCCGCCGCCTCGCCCGGCACCTCGGGCTGCCGGTGCTCGCGGTCGGCCACGACCCGCTGCGCTGGGCGGGCGACGCCGCCGCGTTCCTGTACGCGCCCGCGGTCGCCGCGGCCGAGCTGCTGCACCGCGCGCACCGGTCGCTCACCGGCGCGCCGCTCGGCCCGGAGGAGGTGGCGCGCACGCTGAGCCGTACCCTCGAGCGGCCGGTCGCGGTGTTCGGGCCCGACGGCGCGCCGATCACCGAGGGGTTCGGCCCGCCGCCCGGGTTCGACCCGTACCGGCCGGTGACGCAGACGCTCACCGAGCACGGCGGCACCACGGTGGTGGTGCCGGTCCCGGCCGCCACCGGGTGGGGCGTGGACGCGTGGATCGCCGCCTCGCTCGGTCCGGTGCCGGAGTCGTGGGCGCGGGCCGTGGCGGACGTGCTGCGCGCGGGCACGCTCGCGCTGCAGCGCTGGCAGGCGACCCGGCGGGTCGTGCTGGAGCGGGACGCCCGGCTGCGCGCGAGCCTCTTCGGCGACCTGCTGGAGGGCCGCCTCGACCCCGGGCACCCGGCGCGGCGGGACGCCTCGGAGATCGGGTGGCGGCTCGACGGCTGGCACGTCGCCTTCCACATCGCCGCGCTCGGCGAGGTAGACCTGCTGCGGCACACCGACGCGGTCGCCGCCGCGCTCGCCGCCGAGCGCGTCGACGCCACCGTGGTGGAGCGCGGCGACGGCTGGTCGGGGTGGACGACCACGCGCTCCGAGCCCGGCCAGGACGCCGGGCGCGACCTCATCGCCGCGCTGCGCAAGGTACGGCGCCGCCTGGCGAGCCGGTTCGACTGCGCGATCGGGGTCGGCCGGGCCCACCGGGACGCGCCCGGGCTCACCCGCAGCCTCGCCGAGGCGTGGGACGCCTCCCGGATCGCCCGCGGCCGCCCGCAGACCGGGCGGCTGGTGCACATCGACCGGCTCGGCCTCGCCCAGCTGCTCACCGCGTGGGCGAGCAGCGAGACCTTCGCCCCGGCCGCGGCCCGGCTGCTCGAGCCGCTGCGGTCCCAGCCCGGCGACCTGGTGGCGACCCTCGCCGCCTACCTCGACGCGGGCTGCTCGGCCGCGGACGCCGCCGCGGTGCTCGGCGTGCACCGCAACACGGTCGCCGCCCGGCTGCGCCGGGTCGAGGAGCTGCTCACCGTCGACCTGAACAACCCCGACGACCGGCTCGCGCTCCACCTCGCCTGCCGGGTCACCGCGGACCGCTCCGCCGCCACCTGAGGCGGGCCGTCACCCGGGGTGTGGTCAGGCGACGGGGATGGTGATCGAGCCGACGGCGCGGCCGTCGAGCTCGGCGGTGAGGGTCCAGCAGCCCGCGCGGGGCACGACCACGGTGCTGGGGTACGAGTTCGCCTGATCGGCCCGCTCGACCTGCTGGGTGAAGTCGCCGCCGCGCGCCTCGGTGCCGCGGATGGTGAGCGTCCCGTCGCCGCCGCGGACCAACCAGAGGATCTTGGTGCTCCTGCCGTCGGGCATCGTGCCGCCCGGGGCCATCGTCGGGTCGCCGCCGGTTGCGTAGAAGAGCACGGCGGCGAACCGGTCGTTCCCCATCCACGGCGGCGGGTCGGCCGGGTCGCCGAACCCGGCGTCGAGCCCGGCGGGCAGCCGGTCGGTGCGCACCGGGGTCACCGGGCACGAGGACGAACCGGCCTCCGGCCGCGGCGTGGTCGCCTGGGGCGTCGCGGGCCGGGACGCGGCGGACGGCGCGGCGGCCGGTCGGCTCGCCTCGGGCGCCGGCGGGCCGGAGCCGCAGGCGGCCGGTGCGAGCAGCGCGAGCGGGCACAGCAGGGACGCGACGGCCCGTGACAGTTTCGGCATTACCCCCTGGTAACGCATCGTGGCGTTCCCGGTCAAGACCCGTGACCGCCCTCGCGGGCGTCGGGCACACCGTCGCCGACCTGCCGGAAGGCCGCTCCCGGCCGGGGATCGGCGCGGAATCGCGCGTACCGCGGGGCGGCGGATTTCATGTGGCGCCCGCGGCGGCGGATGGGAAAATTTCGGCGATCGGCCGGATGGGCGTGGAAAAGGAGGGCCCAAAAGCCCGCGGGGCGGGCGCCGGGCGAGGCCGGTCTCGCCCCGGTGCCGTCGGTCGCGTGCGGCGTCATCCGGGGCGTCATCCGGGGTATTTCACGGGTGTTCGCCGCGGGCGCCCCGTTTTGCAGGGCGAGGTGTGGCCCTAGTCTCTCCATGAACGAATTCGTCAGTACCGCTCGACGGGCAAGGAGCCTCCCCGATGTCGTTGCCGCACTCGCATGACTACCTGTTCACCTCGGAGTCGGTCACCGAGGGCCACCCCGACAAGATGGCCGACGCGGTGTCGGACGCGGTGCTCGACGCCGCGCTCGCCAACGATCCGAACTCCCGGGTGGCCTGCGAGACGCTGGTCACCACGGGCATGGTGGTGCTCGCCGGTGAGATCACCACGCCGGTGAACCTCGACTACACCCAGATCGTCCGGGACACGATCCTCCGGATCGGGTACGACGACGGGCGCTACGGCTTCGACGGCAACCACTGCGCGGTGCTGGTCGCGCTCGACAAGCAGTCCCCGGACATCGCCCAGGGCGTGGACGCGGCCCAGGAGTACCGGGAGCGGCGCTCCGACGACGAGTTCGACCGGGCGGGCGCGGGCGACCAGGGCATGATGTTCGGCTTTGCCACGGACGAGACGCCCGAGCTCATGCCGATGCCGATCGCGCTCGCGCACCGGCTGGCCCGGCGGCTCGCCGAGGTCCGCAAGGACGGCACGCTGCCGTACCTGCGGCCGGACGGCAAGACCCAGGTGACGATCCGGTACGTGGACGGCACCCCGGTCGCGGTCGAGCGGGTGCTCATCTCGGCCCAGCACGCGGAGGACGTGACCAACGAGCAGATCCGCGAGGACCTGTGGCGGCACGTCGTCGTGCCCACGCTGCCGGCCGACCTGTACGACGCCGACGCGCTGCGGGGGAGCCTGCTCGTCAACCCCACCGGCCGGTTCGTGGTGGGCGGCCCGGTCGGCGACGCGGGCCTCACCGGGCGCAAGATCATCGTGGACACGTACGGCGGGTACGCCCGGCACGGCGGCGGGGCGTTCTCCGGCAAGGACCCGTCCAAGGTCGACCGGTCGGCGGCGTACGCGGTGCGGCACGTGGCGAAGAACGTGGTCGCGGCCGGGCTGGCGAAGCGGTGCGAGGTGCAGGTCGCGTACGCGATCGGCGTGGCGCGGCCGGTGTCGCTGCTGATCGAGACGTTCGGCACCGAGCGGGTGAGCCCCAAGCTCATCGAGCGGCTCGTCACCGAGCACTTCGACCTGCGCCCGGCGGCGTTCCGCAGCCGCCTCGACCTGCACCGGCCGATCTACTCGCCCACCGCCGCCTACGGCCACTTCGGGCGCACCGACCTCGACCTGCCGTGGGAGCGCACCGACCTCGCCGACACGCTCCGCAAGGCCGCGGGCCTCTCCGCCGACGCCGCCCCCGCCACCGCCTGAGGCGCGGCGGGTCGTGACGCCGGGCAGGGGCCGGTGGCCGGCCGTGTCCGCCCCTGCCGGGCCGCGGAATGCGAGGACGGGAGGCTCCGGGCCCACACGTCCTCGCGCGCCGTCACGCCCGCGCGCGGTCGCGGGCGGTGACGCTTTCTTATTTTGCCGCCGAATGGGGGATTCGGCGGTTTTTTGCCATTATGCGCCGATCGCGAACGGGGGATCGTCTAACCGCGGAAACACTCCGCCCCATTCTGTTTCGGTTGGTGACCCGGTTCTGCGTGTGGACTCCGGGTGACCCGGGGGCGTGGATCCCGCGTCCGCTTGCGGCCATCCCCTTTTCTCAGGTGCATCGCCGCTCGATAGTGAGTGGTGAGTTTCTCGAGCGGCCCACCTGACCACATATCCCCGCGTCCACCTTTCCTGCGCCGGTGCGGGATCGGTGTGTTCTCCTTCGGTTCCTTGCCGTTTTCCAGGTCCCGAACGGTGCCAGCGGTAACACGTTTACCCGGCCGTCCCAATATCTCGTCGGAATCGGGAGAAAAGGGGAGGTCCGTTGTCCGGGCTCGACGCCAGACTGAAAAAGCTGAACGCGCTCAGGGACGCGATCGTGGCGGACGCGCCGAGGGAGGAGGAGGGGCGCATTCCGCTGCAGGACCTGTTCGACTTCCCGGCCCTCGGCGAGGAGGTGCTCGCCGCGATCGCGGAGTACGAGGGCCACCGTGAGCGGGCCATGGCGGCCGTCGAGCAGGCGCGGCGCGAACTGCTGCGCCGCGTGAGGTCCGAGATCGGCAAGGAGACGCGGCGGGTCCAGGAGGCCGAGGAGAAGGCGGCCGATCCGCACGGATGCAAGAAGGAGATAGTCGCGCTGCTGACCGATATGAAGCCGGCCCTGGAGCGAGCCGCCTCGTCCAAGGAGCGCGTGGCGGACCTCCTCGAGGAGCTCCTCAGAGACGCGCGCCAGTGCCGCGAGGGCGCTGCGAAGGGCACGGCAGCGGGCGCGGACGCGGGCACGCCGGTCACCGGCGACGCTCCGGGACCTGCCTCGACCGCCGATCCGCAGTCCGGAGAGGGACCGCCCCAGGACGCGCCGCCCGATCCGTCGAGTGCGGCGGCGCCTGGGCCGGACGAGGCCCCGCCCGGGGGTGATTCCAAAAGTTGACTCGCGAACACCCTGGTGGGAACGGTTGGTGCGCTGCATCCGCCGATGGCTGAGACGCGACTGACGATCCCCTCACCGGGCGACGTCGCGCCACCGACGCCGTGACGTCCCCGGGCTCGCACGAATAAGCGTGCGGCCGGCGCCGATGGCCGGGCCGATGGGACCGCGATGCGGCCCTACGCCGGAGCGTTTCCGCGTCCCCCTTCCCTGTCTCGCTCATGGCCGGGGATTCCTCGTTTTCGGTCAGGGCCGAAGCGGAAACGCGCCGCGCGGTGACCCCTAGGGCGGCATCGGCGATCTCGTCGGTCGCATGAGGCCGAACCCGCGCGCCTGCCGTACCGGCCGGGCGTGGCACATCGGGGGCCACGCCCGGCCGATCCATACCGGAAACGGTGCGCGCGTGTCTGGTGCGGCGGCGCGAGGTCGTAGGCCGCGGGCGTATTGCGGCGCTGCGAGCGACGGCGGCCATGCTCTCCGCGGGCCACGGCGAGGGTGCAGCGGGGAAGGCCGGTGATCCGGGCGGGTGCGGTCCCGGATATCGGCCGGGTTGGGATAGGCGGTAATTGCGAAATCGGGCCGGCCTTTTTTGTGGTGCCCGGTGCGGATGGTGCCCGTGGGAATGCGGGTGTTACGCCTGTGTGTCTTCGCGTCCGGATGCGGCCACACCTCTTCTCCCGGGGGATCCGGCACTCGATAGTGAGTGACAGGTGCGCAAAACGACCTATTTGACCCCATATCTGTGTGCCTGCGGCGTTATGTCGCTATTGCGCGGGGTCGGTGAGGTGATCACCCGATCCCGCGTCGCGTTCCGTGCGGCCCGAGGCCGCAGGTGCCGCCGGAGGGGCCGCGTTACCCCGGGCGGCCGAATGTTGCCGGACGAAAGGGGAGGCCCGTGTCCGATCCCGGGTCGCCGCCGGTCGCGTTACCGGTGCTGACGAGCTGGATCGAGACGGGGGCGTCGGGGAAAGGACGCCCTTTCGCGTCACCGCTCCCGGGCCCGGTCCGGGCGCGGCGGCGCCGGCCCTCGGGCACGGTAACGGCCCCGCCTCCTCCGGGCCGGCGGCCCCGGCCGAGCCGTACCGCCCGGCCACCGCCGTAGGCCGCGCTCGGCCCCGGCCGCGGCCGCCGAGCCGTTCCCTGCCGCCCGCGCGCGGAAACCGCGCGGACCGCAGCGGGGATCGGGGCGGCACGGGCGTGCCGAGCGGACGGCGAATTTCCCGGCGATTTTCATCGGCGTTCTCATGGCGAACGCCTTGTCGATGTTTTGTCGCGGTACGCCGTCCCTTGCCGTACTCCGCGAGCAAGCTTGGCCGATGTGAGATCGATTTCGGGCGGATCGCCCATTAAATTGCTTGAGTGCCCTCTTCTGGGCCGGTTGTCGCAGGCCGAGCCGTCGGGAACGGCGTACGCCGAGGCGCTTTCACGTCGGATTCGCGCGAACGGAAACGAGAGGGAATTCGCATGACGATATACGGCTATCGCTGCATGCAGTGCGCCGACATCGAGGTCGCCTTTCCGATCGGCACCGCACCCGCCACCGTCCCGTGCCCGGAGTGCGGCACGACCGCGACGCGGGTGTTCACCCCGCCGATGCTGAACCGTACGCCCGCCGCCCTGTCGGCCGCGATGCAGCGCGCCGAACGCAGCGCCTACGAGCCCGAGGTCGTCACGTCCCTCCCGCCGCGCCGGGCCACCACCTCCGTCGCCACCCATCCGGCCGTCCGCCGCCTGCCGCGTCCGTGACCGTACCCGCCTGGAAAGGAGCCAGCCGTGCCTGAACTGATCTTCCCGCTCGACTCGACCAAGAGCTTCACCGAACAGGCCAAGGTCGGTCACAACCGGTGGCACCCCGAGATCCCGCCGGTGGCCACGGTCAAGCCGGGCGACAGCTTCCGGGTGCACTGCCGCGAGTGGTTCGACGGCGCGATCCGCAACGACGACTCCGCCGAGGACATCCTCAACGCCCCGCTCAACCGGGTGCACGCGCTCAGCGGCCCGTTCGCCGTCGAGGGCGCCGAACCCGGCGACCTGCTCATCGTGGACATCCTCGACATGGGGCCGATCCCCGGCGAGGACAGCGGCCCGCTCGCCGGTCAGGGCTGGGGCTACACCGGCATCTTCGCCAAGAAGAACGGCGGCGGCTTCCTCACCGACCAGTTCCCCGACGCGTACAAGGCGATCTGGGACTTCTCCGGGCAGACGGCCACCTCGCGGCACATCCCCGCGGTGTCGTTCGTCGGCATCCCGCACATCGGCCTCATGGGCACCGCCCCGTCGCACGAGCTGCTCGCCAAGTGGAACGCCCGCGAGCGCGCGCTGATCGAGACCGACCCGAACCGGGTGCCCCCGCTCGCCCTCCCGCCCGAGCCGGACGGCGCCATCCTCGGCGCGGTCCCCGAGTCCGAGTTCGACCGCGTCGCCCGCGAGGCCGCCCGCACCGCGCCGCCCCGCGAGAACGGCGGCAACCAGGACATCAAGAACCTCACGATCGGCACCCGCGTCTTCTACCCGGTCTTCGTCCCCGGGGCGAACCTCTCCCTCGGCGACCTGCACTTCTCCCAGGGCGACGGCGAGATCACCTTCTGCGGCGCCATCGAGATGGGCGGCTTCGTCGACCTGCACGTCGACCTCATCAAGGGCGGCATGGAGAAGTACCACGTCGGCGAGAACACCATCTTCATGCCGGGCCGCACCGCGCCGCAGTACAGCGAGTGGCTCGCGTTCTCCGGCGTCTCGGTCACCCTCGACGGCGAGCAGCGCTACCTCGACCCGTACCTCTCCTACCAGCGGGCCTGCCTCCACGCGATCAACTACCTGACCACCTTCGGCTACAGCCCCGAGCAGGCCTACCTGCTCCTCGGCGCCGCCCCGATCGAGGGCCGCCTCTCCGGCGTCGTCGACATCCCGAACGCGTGCGCCACCATCTACATCCCGACCGCGATCTTCGACTTCGACGTGCGCCCCGGCTCGGGCACGCCGTACCGCATCCCCGAGGGCACCAAGGCGCCCCGCGCCGCCGCCTCCTGACCGGCGCGCACGGTTTCTGGTGAAGAATCGGGAGGGTGCAGTTTCGCGTCCTGGGGCCGCTCGAGGTACGGAACGACGCCGGTGAGCCGATCCCGGTCGGCGGCCCGCGGCCGCGCGCGCTGCTCGCGATGCTGCTGCTCGACGCCGGGCGGGTGGTCGGCCTCGACCGCCTCATCGACGGCCAGTACGGCGACCGCCCGCCGGCCGGCGCGGCCAACGCGATACAGGCCCAGGTGTCCCGGCTGCGGCGGCGGCTGCCGCGCGGCCTGATCGAGACCCATGGGTACGGCTATCGCCTCGCCGTGGACCCCGACGACGTGGACCTGCACCGCTTCGAGCGGCTCGCGCGGGAGGGCCGCGCCCTGCTCGCCGCCGGGCGGCACGCCGCCGCCGCGCGCACGCTGCGCGAGGCGCTCGGCCTGTGGCGCGGCCCCGCCTTCGCCGACGTCGCCGACGCGCCGTTCGCCGCCGCGCAGGCGGTCCGGCTCGACGAGCTGCGGCTCGCCGCGGCCGAGGACCGGTACGAGGCCGAGCTCGCGCTTCCCGGCGCCGCACCGCCCGTCGCCGGGCTGCGCGAGCTGCTGTCCGCCCACCCCCTGCGCGAGCGCGCCCGCGGCCTCCTCATGCGCGCCCTGCACGCGGCCGGCCGGCAGGCCGAGGCGCTCGCCGTGTTCGAGGAGGGCCGCCGCCTGCTCGCCGACGAGCTGGGCGCCGACCCGTCCCCCGAGCTCGCCGCCCTCCACCTGGAGATCCTGCGCGGCCGCCGGGAACAGGCCGCGCTGACCGGCCCGCCCGCCCAGCTCACCGGCTTCGTCGGCCGCGAGGACGAGCTGGCCCACCTCGCGGCCCTACGCGACGCCCGCCTGGTCACCATCGTCGGCCCCGGCGGCACCGGCAAGACCCGCCTCGCCATCGAGCACGCCCGCCGCCTCCCCGCCGGCACCCCGGTCGCCTTCGCCGACCTCACCCTCGTCGACCCCGCCGCCCCGCCCGAGCCCGGGGCGACCGGCGGGGACCCGGCGGGCGCGGCCCGGGCCGCGGCGGTGGCGCGGGTGGTGTGGCAGGCGCTCGGGCTGCGGGAACCGGCACTCCGGCCGCCGGCCGCGGACGGCCCCGGCCTCGTGCGGCGGCTCGCCGCCGCGCTCGCCGACCAAAAGCTGCTGCTCATCCTCGACAACTGCGAACACGTCGTCGCCGAGGCCGCCGCGCTCGCCCGCCACCTGCTCGCCGCCTGCCCCGGCCTGCGGATCCTCGCCACCAGCCGGGAACCCCTCGCCCTCACCGGCGAGCGGCTCGTCCCGCTCGCCCCGCTCCCCGCCCCGCCGCCCGGCGACGAGCCGCCCCCGGACCCGCTGGCGTACCCGGCCGTCCGGCTGTTCGTCGAGCGGGCCGCGGCGGTACGGCCGGCCTTCGCCCGCGCCCGGCGAGCCCGGACCGCCGGCCCCGGCGTACCGGACCCCGCCTCCCTCGACCCCGGCACGCTCGCCCTCGTCTCGCGGATCGTCGCCGACCTCGACGGCCTGCCGCTCGCGATCGAGCTGGCGGCGGCGCAGGTGCGCGCGTTCGGCGTGGCGGAGATCGCCGACCGGCTCGCCGAGCACGGCCGGTTCAGCCTGCTGTCCCGCGGCGACCGCACCGCGGCGGCCCGGCACCGCACGCTGCGCGCGGTCGTGGAGTGGAGCTGGAGCCTGCTCGACGCCGCCGAGCAGGCGCTCGCCCGCCGGTTCGCCGTCTTCACCGGCGGCGCGACCCTGGAGGCGGTCGAGCACGTCTGCGCCTCCGGCGGGCCGCCGGTGGCGGACGCGCTCGCCGGGCTGGTGGACAAGTCGCTGGTGGAGACCGACGGCGAGCGGTACCGGATGCTCGACACCATCCGCCTGTTCTGCCTTGAGCGCCTGGCGGAGAGCGGCGAGGAGGAGCGGGTACGGCGGGCGCACGCGGCCTGGTTCCTCGAGTTCGCCCGGCGCGCCGACGACCACCTCTACGGGGCCGGGCAGCTCGACCGGCTGGCCCGGCTGTCGGCCGACGACGCCAACCTGTGGGCGGCGCTGCGGTGGAGCGCCGAGCACGACCCGGCGACCGGGCTGCGGCTCACCGCCGCGCTCGCCATGTACTGGTGGCTCACCGGGCGGCGCAGCCGGGCCGCGCCGCACGCCGCGCGCCTGCTCAACCGCGTCGGCACGGAGCCGCCGGCCGAGCTGGCCGAGGAGTACGTGATGGCCGTGCTGCACGCCGTACCCGAGGCGGGCTCGCCGCACTGGCGGCGGGCCGGGCAGATCGTCGCGTCCCTGGGCCGCCCGATGCGGTACCGGTTCGGCACGGCGCTGTGGGCCATGATCGCCGGACCGCCCGCCGAGCCCGCGGACCGGGGCGAGATGTTCCGGCACGACCCGTGGAGCCGGGCGCTCGGCGACCTCGGCCTCGCCCTGCTGAATGTGCTCGACGGCGCGCCCGCCGCGGCCGAGCCCGAACTGGAGCGGGTCCACGCCGAGTTCGCCCGGCTCGGCGAGCGGTGGGGCACGGCGCAGGCGCTCGACTGGCTCGCCGTGATCGCGAGCTGGCGCGGCGACTGGGCGCGGGCCTGGCGGCTGTGGCACGAGGCGCTCGCGCTGCTGGAGGAGCTGGGCGCGCTCGACGAGCTCGCCGACGTGCTCAACCGGCGGGCCACCGCGCTGCGGCGCTCCGGCGACGTCGCCGCGGCCCGCGCCGACTGCGAGCGGTTGAGCGGGCTGGAGCGGCGGCTCGGCAGGCCGGAGCTGACCGCCGCGGTACGGCTCCAGCTCGGCGAGATCGCCCGGCAGGAGGGCGACCTCGACGCGGCGGAACGGCTGCTGTCGGCGGCCCGGACCGGGGCGGAGAGCGGCGCGTTCACCTCCGTGGGCATGCGCGCGCACGTGCTCACCGCGCTGGGCCGCCTCGCCGAGGCGCGCGGCGAGGCCGAGCGCGCGGCCGCCCGCCACGCCGAGGCCGTGGCCACCGCCCTGGCCTCCCCGATGGCCGCCGACCTGGCCGACGCCGCCGAGGGCCTGGCCGGTGTGACGGTGGCCGGCCTGCTGGAGAACGGCTCGCCTGGGGAGGACCCGCCACGGGACGGCGGGCCGGGACACGGCGTGCGGCGGGGAGAACCCCCGGCCGCCTCGCGGCGCGCGCCCGGCGGCGGCCCGGGGGAGAGCGGCGCGTCCCCGGGCGGCCTCCCGGGGCACGGCACGGGCCGCCTGCCGGAGACCGGCGGCCCGGGGGACGCCCCGGCGGCCGGTGGGCGGGCGGGGCCGCCGTCGCGCGAGGCGGCGGAGCGAGCGGCGTACCTGCTGGGGATCGCGGTGGCGCTGCGGGGCATGGCGGTGGCCGGTGACCGGGACGTGGCCCGCACCGCGGCGACGGCCACGGCGATCCTCGGCCCCGAGGCGTTCGCCGCCGCGTACGCCAGAGGCGCCGCGGCGACCAAGGCCGACGCCCGGGCCGTACTCGCGGCCGCCGTGGGCCGGTAGCCGACCATCGGGGGCGTACCGGGTCCGGGCTCCGGCCGATCCACCCCGACCATCGGGCCGGTCCGCCGGTGGTGGCCGGCAGGCGGGTGGCGGGCCGTCAGCCGGTCGTCAACCGGCTGTCAGCGGGCTTCCCGACGCTGGCGGCATGCGCAACACCACCGTCCTCATCTCCGGCGCGGGCATCGCCGGGCCCGCGCTGGCCCACTGGCTCATCCGCTACGGCTTCGCCGTCACCGTCGTCGAACGGGCGCCGTCCCTGCGCCGCGGCGGCCAGGCCGTCGACTTCAAGGGCGAGACCCACCGCACCGTGCTCGGCCGGATGGGCATCCTCGACGACGTGCGCCGCCTGCAGACCGGCGGCGACGACATCCACATCGTGGACGCGCACGGCCGTACCCTCGCGGTCATCCCGCACGAGTTCAGCGGTGGCGACATCGAGATCCTCCGCGGCGACCTGGCCCGCCTGCTGTACGAACGCACCGCCCCGACCTGTGAGTACGTCTTCGGCGACTCGATCACCTCGCTCACCGAGACCGGGGACGGCGTGCACGTCACCTTCGAACGCTCGGCCCCCCGCACCTTCGACCTGGTCGTCGGGGCGGACGGCATCCACTCGAACGTGCGCAGGCTGGCGTTCGGGCCGGAGGCGGAGTTCGTGCGCTTCCTCGGCCACTACTACGCGCTCGTGGAGACCGGGCTCGACTTCGGGGACCCGCCGAAGATGTACAACGAGCCGGGCCGGATGGTCACGGTGGGCGGGCCGAAGGCGCCGGCGTTCTTCGTGTTCGCGTCCGGGCCGCTGGCGTACGACCGCTCCGACGTGGAGCGGCAGAAGCGGCTGCTGGAGCGCGCGTACGCCGGGATGGGCTGGCGGGTGCCCGAGGTCATGGCGGCCGTGCGCGAGGCGCGCGAGGTCTACCTCGACTCGCTCAGCCAGGTCAGGATCGACCGGTACAGCCGGGGCCGGGTGGTGCTGCTCGGCGACGCGGCCTACGGCAACACCCTCGGCGGCTTCGGCACCGGCCTCGCCGTGGTGGGCGCGTACGTGCTCGCCGGCGAGCTGGCGGCCGCGGGCGGCGACCACCGGGTGGCGTTCGCCGAGTACGAGCGCCTGATGCGCCCCTACGCCAAGATCGCCAAGAACGGCAACGCCGGCGCGTTCCTCGCCCCCGGCACCCCCGCCAAGATCCGCATGCGCAACCGGACCTTCAGGTACGGCTTCCTGTTCGGCCTGCTCATGAAACTGACCGACCGGTTCGCCACCGACATCGAGCTCAAGACCTACCCCGCCACCGTCGGCTGAGCCCGCGCGCGGGCCGCGGACCCGACGGACGTGTGATCGTGAGCGCGACCGGGCGGGGGAACCCGGCCATGAGCGGCATCCGGGCTCCGGCGGGACGGCGTCGGCCATGCGCCCGGCGAGGTCGATCCGGTCCGCCTCCGGGGCCGAGCCTGCGCTCGGCCGGGAAGTCACGGGCGAGGGGGAGATGCCGTACCGACGGCCGGTACGGCGGCGCGTGTCGCGGCGTGCTCCGCAATTTCGGCCGGGCCGCGCCACCTCTGGGGCGAGCTTGCCGACGGGAAACACCGCTGTGCCGTACCCGCGACCGGCACTTGCCATCGGCACGGGAGCAACGCGCGGCATCCGCGAGGGTGAGCGGCCGGTTCCGCCGGTGGGCCGGGATCCGCTCCACGGGACGTCCGCGAGCACCGCCCGATCGGAGTGACGCGCGTCGAGGCGACCCGCCGTCGAGGCGACCAGACCGGAGAGCGCGGCGCCGTGACCCGCCGAGCCGCGGCGCGCATCGCCGGGCGGGTGCGGACGACGGGCGGCCACCTCCGTGTCCCCGGGGCGATCCACCCCGGCGGCGCGTACCCCCGGGAGCCCGCGCGGCGCCGTGCGGGCCGGAGCCGCGGTCCTCAGCCCTTGCCGTCGGGCGGCCGGACGGTGACCGAGCCGAGCATCACCTTGCAGCGCACCTCGATCATCGGGGTGGTCGACCTCGGCGCGCCCGAGAGCTGGGACGACTTCGCGCCGAGCACCGCGGTTCCGGTGAGCACGACGTTCACCCCGTCGGGGACGTAGATCGTGATGCTGCCCAGGATCGCGGTGGCCTCGATGACGGTCCGCTCGCTCGACAGCAGGGCGTCCTGCAGCTCGAGGTGGCAGTCGCCGAGGACGGCGCTCGCGCGCAGGTGACGCGGCACGACCCACCGGCCCTTGCGCGAATCGTTGCCGAGCACGACCCGCAGATCCGTGGCCGCGGGAATGTCCAGGGCGCGGGCCGGGGCGCCGTCGAGGTCGGCGAGGAGCGCGTCCAGCTCGCCGCGCGTGCGCGCGGAGTAGGCCGCCGCGACGCGTTCCGCGTGCTCCTCCAGGGTGAGCCTGCCGTCCGCCGCCGCCTCGGCCAGGATCGTCAGGGCCTGGTCCCGCTCCAGGTCGGACACCCGCCTGTCGAGGCCCTTGCTCTCATCATGGATATTCATCTTATGAATATAAATCTCGGCGGGCGGGTGGGGCGGCGGTCTCCACCTACCGGAATCAGCTCGGCGGGGTCCAGGTGAGCCGGGCCGTCCTGATGTCGTCGATGAGCGCGCGGAGCCAGGCGAGCTCGGCCTTGCGCATCGCCTGGATGTACTCGATCTCGACCAGGTAGATCCGGGGGACGCCGCCGGGCACGGTGGCGACCTTCGCCACCCTCTCGGCCAGGTCGTCGATCGCCCGCTCGAGGGCGTCGGCCCTGCGCTCCAGCGCGGGCAACGCCGTCTCCGGCGCGAGCGCGCCGAGGAACGCCAGCGCCGCCGGGAACTCCGGGTACTCCTCCCGCACGGAGGAGAGCATGTCGAGCAGCCACTCGCGGGCGACCTCCCGCCCTCTGGGGGTGATCTCGTAGACGGTCCGCTCCGGCCGGTTCGCGGCCCGGACGACCTCCTTCACCGCGATCAGCCCGTCCCGCTCCAGCCGCTCGATCGTCTGGTAGACGACGTTGGGCGGCTCGACGTTCACCACCCGGTCCTTGTCCCACTCCCGGATCCGCCGCCGCAGGCCGTACGGGTGGAGCGGGGTGTCCTGCAGCAGCAGCAGGACGGTGAGGGCGAGCGGTGAGCGGCGAGGCGGCCTCGGCGTCATGGCACCGACTCTATCTGCGCCTTCACGCCGGGCCGGTACGGCGGGGCGCCCGCGTGCCCGTCAGTAGACCTTGGGGTCTCCCCAGATGGCGTGGGTGCTGTCGACGCAGGTGTTGTCCGTGTCGAGGGTGAGGATCACGCGCCTGGCCCCATCGAGGGGGACGTCGATCCGTCCCGGGTTGTTCCGGTCGGCGGTCCGGGTGCCCACCTCCTCGTCGGAGTCGGGCTTGCCATCCTTGTCCCGGTCGACGTAGACGCTGAACTCGAAGACGACGTCGGTGTCCACGCCGACGGTCGCGGAGAACCGCCGGTACGGCTTCGGTAGTTCGAAGAGGGTCGCCCGGGTCGGGTTCCAGCAGCCGCCCGCGGCGTGCGCGAGGCTCTTCGGATACTCCCGGTCTCCGATCTTCCGCGGCCCTTCGATCAGCGGATCACCGGTCGGAGTCAGATCGGCGAGCCAGAGAATGTCGCCGGCCGCGCTCGGCTCCGTCTCCCCCGGCTCGGCGGAGGTGGATTCGGGCGAGGTGGGCCCGGCGGTAACCGGGTGTGAAGTGGGTTCGACCTGCACGGTGGCCGTCGCCGTCACCGTGACGGTGACGGTCGGGGACGAAGCCGAGGGCTTGTCCTCTCGGTTGCTCTCATCGTTTCCGAACAGTATGGGGATGGCAGCGCCGATCAGCGCAGCCAACACGACCGCCGCCGCATTCAGCAACGTCGCTTTGAGACCGGAATCGCCACCACCTGTGTGGGGCGTCGTCTGCATTTACCCGACTCCAGAGGATGTGTCGTGCTGCACGGATCGAGAGGCGGTGAAAGTAAGTCTAACTTCGTGATCTCACGTCGATAATCGATTACGTCGCGTCCTCGCATCCCCCCTCGAAACACCGGCCGTGCCCAGAGGTGTTTCGGCGCGCGGTCGTCGCCAGTATCGGAATGTCCATAAATCGCCGGAAGCGTTGGGAGAAACCCGGCGACAGCGCCGGGCCGCAGTCCGATACCCCGCCGGCGGCTCACCGTCCGGCCGTCTGATTCCCGCCGCCGGCCGTTTCCCGGGCGGTGCTCTAGACGCTGGGCGTCGGGCCGAACGCCATCGTTCGGCGTTCTGACCGCGACAGGCAAGGGAGGGCGGCTCTCCCCGACGTCGTCGTGGGAGGGGCGGCTAGCCGGTCGGCTCCAGCAGAGCACGCGCCCCCCTAGAGCGGTTCGGCGCGCGGCGTGTCCTTGGGATGTCGGTGAGCAGGCCCAGCGGATCGGTGATCGTGGCGAACGCTTGCGCCGTCCGGACGCGCTGCCGTACCGGGGTCCGGGCCGGCGAGATCGTGCGCCGGGTCACCGGCCGTACCCTGAGCGCGTTCCTCGCCGAGGCCGGCACCGGCCCGCTGGACCTTGACTGCTACGTCCGCGGCCCCGAGGCGGCGCTCGGCCTCCCACATGGTCGCACCCGACGCCGAGGCCCTGCAGATGGGCTTGCCGGCCCCCGAGCCGGCCGCTTCGTCGCCGCCTCGCAAACCCGGACACCCGACCCACCGTTGCTTCTACGGCAGCGTCGCCATCGGCTGGGAACGCCATCAACGACCCGCACACATACCAGGTGGGGAGCCCGTCCATGGACGGCGTCGCCTCCGCCCACTCCATAGCCCGCTCTACGCCGCGCTGATCGGCGACGTCGGTGGCATTCTGATCGGCCCTGACCTGCTCGACCGGGTACGAACCCCACAAGGTCACCGGCTCGACCAGGTCCTCCGGGTGGAGACGGCCTGGGGCATCGGCTTCTCCGCACCCGGCGGCCCTATCTAGCCCCGCCCGAACCGCCCCGGCGTGTTCGGTCAGAGCGGCGCCACCGGCGCCTTCGGCTTCGCTGACCCCAACCACGGCCTCGCCTTCGGCTACGTCCCCGAACCGCGGCTCCGAACTCATCGAGGGTGGCGGCTTCCGCCTCTGCTCCCTCGTCGCCGCCGTCCACACCGCCCTGTCGGCCAACGACGACCTGTGGTGGCCGACAGGTAACACTGAGCCATGACAGGGCCTGGTCAATCCTCCGATGGAGACTTCCGGCAACACCGCGCAGGTGGACGGAGCCACATCGGTGCGCGAAACTGGCAGCACGCTCCTCCGGCCGTTGGTAGAACGGCCAGAGACGACCTACAGAGGAAGGTAATTGATCAACGCTCTGACCAGGGAGGATGCACTACCGTCGGGTCGCTGCAGTAGCGGGCTCGCGAGCCCTCTACATCAGGGCGTTGAGCTGGGACTTTACCTTGGGGTTGCCGATCACCCCTGGAGGGATAGCAACTTGATCCGCCACAGGGCAAGATCAAGGCCTTCTTGTTGCCGATCACCCCTGGAGGGATAGCAACACTAAGAAGGCCAAACTGGCCATACCCCAAGCTGCTAGTTGCCGATCACCCCTGGAGGGATAGCAACCAGGAGATCCCGCCCATGTCGCGTTCGCTCCACACGAGTTGCCGATCACCCCTGGAGGGATAGCGCCGATCCGCTGGCGCAGTCGGTCGCCCTGTCGCTGATCATCCTGGAGATAGTTGCGTCACGTAGTAACGGCGGTGCGCCTCGCTCCTACCGGTGAGCTCGGGCGGCTATTCCCCTGATCGGTCCTGTGCTAGGAATCGGCGTTTCGGGGAGGCTCGTCTTATCGGAGCATTCACAGGGATTATCGGCGCACCTGGCGACTCTGAGCTCGTTGAGAAATGACTTTTCCGTGTTATCCTGCTCGGGCTGTCTTCGTCCACTACATTGCCTAGAGGTGAACGAGTGGTGACTCTGGGGCCTGTAGGGAAAGAAGTCCGGAGAGTTGACTGGTGACGACTGGGTGACATCCCGGCCAGAGGGTGAATCCTCAGCAGTCGTGGGTCGTCACACGCAAAGGGATCTCGACTGCGATCTTGTCATCGCAGCTCTTCCTGGGGTGCAGAGGTTCATCGCCGAGTCTCGGCGGACGGCGGACTTGTTCGCGTCCAGCGAGCTGATGTCGAAGCTCGCCGCGGCGCTCCGAGGGGCGGTGGAGGAGCCGGCCGAACTGGTGATGCCGGCCTCGTCGGAGATCGAGGCCGGTATCCCGAACAGAGTGGTGGCGCTTGCGCCGGCCGGACAGGGGGAGGAGCTGGCACGGTCCATGGCGCGAGCCGTACAGCGATGCTGGACGGCGCTTCTCGACGGTGCTCCGCCTTCACCCGGATTTCCCGTCGTCCAGTGGGTCGTGGTGCCTCCCGGGGACGGCTATGAAGCACAGTGGAAGCGGGCCCAGTGGCTTCTCGCGCAGCGCAAGAGGATTCGCGATTTCGCGTTTCCGCCTCAGCCGCAGGCGCACGTGTGCTCGCTCACCGGTCGCTGGCCGGCCATTGAGTCACGTGCGGATTCCTCCCGGCGAGATGGCGAGCTTCTTTCGACCGTCGCCTGGGTGAAGCGCCGCCTGGGACGGCGCACCGTCTTCCCGTCCACCTGGTCGATCGCATCCGCGCCCTACCGGGCGGCACTGCTTGAGGCGGAGGATGCGCGAGTGGCAGGTCAGGCTGAGCAGTTACAGACCGCACTGAATCTGCTCGAAGAGGAAGCCGGACTGACCCTGCCGCAGCGTGGGGGCGATCTCCCCGGAATGCCGAGCGGCCGGGCGGGAGAGCTGCAGTGGCTGCGCAGGACCGAGGGCGCCTGGTGCGCCGTGCAGACCTGGGACATCGAGTATCTGCGCCGCGAGTACGGCGTGCCTGTGACGGCGCAGAATTCCGACGGCATCGACTACGCGTGCACCGAGGGGCGAAAGGCGGCTTACGAGCTGCAGGAACTCGCGGCTGAGCTGGGGTTACCCAAGTTTTCGCCGTACCTGGCGGTGCTCGTCCAGGACGCTGACCGCCTGGGCGAGAAGCTCGGAAAGGCCGAGCTCGTGAGCGGGATGCCGATGCGACGGTGGCACGCTCGAGTGTCCGAGGCGCTCGCCGACGCAGGACGGCGGCAGCGAGCGGTCATCGAATCGCGCGAGTCTCTGGGAAAGGTCGTCTACGCCGGCGGCGACGATCTCCTCGCCCTGCTCCCTCTGGCCACGGCCCTTCCGGCGGCCCGAAAGTCCTTTGCAGCGTTCCAGCAGGCCACGGCCGACGTGATACCGGGAGCGAGCATCAGCACGGCACTGCTGTTCTTCCACGTGTCGTCGACGTTGCAGTCGGTCGTGGCCGCGGCGCAGAGCCTTCTCGACGAGGCCAAGACGTGTCACCGGCCCGGTATCGCGATCTCGGTGCTGCATCGCGGAGGCGAGCGGGCGCGATGGATCTCTGCCTGGAACGAGGAGAAGATCGATCTGATCGAGACATTGGTGAGGGCGATGGGCGACGAGGGTGCCTTATCCGCGCGCCTGGCCATTGGCCTGGAGCGCGACCGATCAGAGCTGAAGACCCTTGACGAGGACTGGCGAAGGATGGAGGTGGCTCGGCGCGCCATCCGACACGGGATGAGCGAGGAGGGCGCGCAGGCGCTCGCGACGCTTTCGGCGGACGAGCATCATGTGGACGCCTTGCTCGTGGCGCGGTTTCTCGCGGCGGAAGGTGCCCGGTGAGCAGATGCCGGTGGGTGGTGCTGGAGCCGCTCGACACGATCGTGGTGCGTGACGGGCGGGCCTTCGACGCCGGTGTCAACACCGAGGCGCAGACCGTGCCGCCCACACCTTCGACCGTCGCGGGTGCGATCGGTGCCGCGTACGGCGCGGCCCCCGGCGCCGGACGAGTCGACCCGGACGCTCGCGGACGTGAGCTTCCCGAACGCATCCGAGGGCCGTTCGTGGTCCGCAGGGAAGGCGGCCGGTGGCGGGCGCGATGGCCGATCCCGCGCGACGTGGTCCGTTCCCGCAACGGAGAACCGTTCCGCCTTCGGGTGACTCACCTGAACGAGGGCGAGCGCGCCGACTTAGATCTGCCCGCCGTCCTCGACGACGGCGGGCGCAGAGCGGAGCCCATGGACGGCTGGTGGGACACTCGCCAACTCACGGCCTACCTGCACGGCGGCAAGGTGAGCGTGGGCGGGACGGAGGAGCCGTGGCAATCGGAACGGCGCGTGGGCCTCGCCAGGAACGCGGACCGCACGGCGGCGGATGGCTTGCTCTACTCGACCCGGCACCTCCGGTTCACCGAGGGGTACGGCCTCGCCGCTTGCTGCGTCGGCGGACCGGATCGGCCCCTGCGAGGCCTCGTGCATCTGGGAGGACGCGGCCGGCGCGCCGAAGTCCACGAGGTGGAGGAGATCGCACTGCCCGAGCGGCCGCCCGACTTTCCCGGTGGGCGAGTGCTGCTCTACCTCGCGACGGCGGCGGTCTTCCCCAGGGGTGACTGGAAGCCCGATCTCGGGCGTTGGCGCGGCGCTGAGCTGGTCACCGCGGCCACCGGGCCGCCACAACCCGTCAGCACGGTGACCGCGCGCAGAAACAAGATCAGCGATGGCCTCTTGATGTGGGCCGTTCCACCGGGGAGCGTCTACTACCTGCGGTTCCCTGATGAACGGGCCGCGGCAGAGGCCGCAGCTCACCTGCACGAACACGGACTTGACCAGGCGGAGGAATGGATGAGGACGGCGGGATTCGGGACCGCTGTGGTCGGGAGGTGGGCGTGAGCCTGGAACGGGCGCTGCTGTTCCTCTACGCGGAGACCCCCGTGCACGCCGGCGCCGACACCGGACTCGGGGTGGTGGACCTGCCGATACAGCGCGACGTCGCCACGAAACTGCCCATCATCAAAGGCGAGAGCCTCAAGGGCGCGCTCCGGCAGCAACTCCGCGACGCAGCCGGTTCCGACTGGGAGCGGATCTTCGGGTCGAAGCCGCCCAGGGATGGAGGCGAGACCCGGCCCGGTTCGCTCCGGGTACACGAGGCCCAGCTGGTCGCGTTCCCCGCCCCGACGATCAAGGATGTGTTCGTGTGGGTCACCTCGCCGCTGGCGCAGGCGAGGTTGGCACGCAAGGCCGCTCTCGCAGGGCTCGGCCTCCCGCCGTACGAGCCGGTGTCGTGGCCCAGGACGCTGAGCGCCTCGGGCGCCGAGACGGATCTGGTCGTCGGCCCGTACCAGGTTGCGACTGAGGACAGTCAGCGGCTTCGGCAGTGGGCGGAAGAACTGGCGCGGTGTGCGTTGCCGGAGGAGCCGTTCTTTCAGGAAAAGTTCGGTAGGGACCTGCTGTGCGGCGACGAGCACCTGCTCGTCGGCATCAGCCGGGAATGCGCGCCGGTCGTGGCAAGGGTGCAGCTCGGCAAACCCGACGCGGAGGGGGAACGTACCAAAACCGTCGCGCACGGCCCGTTCTACAGCGAGTACCTGCCCAGCGAGACCTTGATGGCGGCATTGGTAGAGGGCACGCGCCGGGACATCGACGTGGTCGCCACCCTGGACAAGGCGGTCCTGCAGGTGGGCGGGGACGAGACCATCGGCAAGGGCCTGATGTGGTGCCGGATCTGGAGGTCCGATGCCCCCGCTCGCTGACCACCACGAACCGCCACGTGCCGACCACGATCTCGCGCGGGCGGCGATGCTCGCACTGAACGAGATCAGGGACGTATCGGCGAACAGGATCGTCTCGGCTCAGGTGTTGACCCGGATCGCGCAGCTCCCCACCATGCTGCGCACCAGCGGGGTCCTGCCCACCCTCGCCTTCTACGCGGCGAAAGGCGGCTCGGATGGCGCCCTCGAGCATGCCTATTTGATCGTCGGCGTGGCACTGCGCGATCAGGTGAGCCGAGCGCTCCACATGGATGAAGGCGTAGGAAAGCGGCGCATCGACCTGGACTTTCTGGGCGAGGTCACCGAGCGACTGCGGACCGACCCCGCCGCCTACAACCGCGTGTCCGTACGCCTCGAACAGTTCAGCATCTGGCTGCGCCGGCTCGCCGAAGCTCTCGAACGGCAACAGGAACGGGCCGGGAGGTCGCCGGAATCCGCCACCGACGGGGAGGAGGCGCCCGGTGCCTGACGAGGTCATGCTGCTCGGTGCCTGCGACCCCGATCAGGTCATCGGCACCACGAACGGACGGCTGATGTTCCACCGCACGACGCTGCTCGACCCTGGCAGGGTCGAGCTCGTGGAGGCGCCGTTACGGCGCGCCGCCGCTCGAACCAACCTGGGCCAAGGGGAACGGCACGGTGCTCCCGATCCGATCGTCGCCGCGGTGGTGGAGCGTCGGGCACGGGCGATCGCCGCGTTGGGCCGGCCGATGGCAACGATCGAGCTGCGGTCTCAGGGCGCGGTGGTGACCGGCACCGGCACCGGCGGCGTACGGGACATCGGCATCGAGCTCCACGGCACGTACGGCTGGCCGATCATACCCGGCAGCACGCTCAAGGGCGTCGCCCGCGAGTACGCCCGGCAGATGGGCGAGCCGGTCGAGGAGATCTTCGGCTCTGAGCCCGGGACCGAACCCCTCGTCCCAGGAGCGGTGTCATTCTTCGACGCACTCCCCGGACCTGAGGGTGTCAAGGTCGTGGTGCACGTGCTCACCCCGCACACCCGCGGCTACCGCAGCGACGTCCCCGCGGACGGGCGGCCGCAGGCGCCGGCGGAGTACATCAACCCGGTGCCGATCGAGTTCCTTGCGGTCGAGGACGGCGTGTTCATCACCCACCTCCTCGGCCCCGAGCCGTACCTGGGCGATGCGGTGCGGCTTCTCATGGAGGCCGTCAAGGATCTGGGGGTGGGCGCGAAGACCGCAGCCGGTTATGGATATCTCGACGCCACACGGAGGCCGATGTGACCACCTATCTCGTGCCCTGCGGCCTGTCCATTCTCAACTGGATGCGCGCGTACGGCTCGGGAGACCCGAGCAAGCGATACGCGACCATCGATCCGGCGGCGGTCGAGGACCTGCTGGATGAGCAGGAGCAATGGCGCTCTGACGAGAAACGCGATCTGAACGTGTGGAGGTCGACCGTGCTGGAGAAGGCGCGGGCGGCGGACGTGAAGCGATGGGATCCACGCGTGAGCGCCGAGACCAGCACCCTGCGTGCACGTAGGCCCAGCGGCCCCCTGATCACCGACGATGACCGAATCGTGCTGCTGGCCTCGGACACCGACGCGGGCATCGGCGCCGCGCTGTGCGTCGCCGCGGTGGTGGCGGTCGGCGATCCCGACCGGATCGACGGTATAGCCGAACCGGAGGACGAACTGCGCCCGGGGAAGGTCACCGTCGTCCGCATCGACGGCCTCAAACCGACCAGCCTCAGCCTCGGCCGTGCGTGCGAAGCGATGGGCACCGTGCTGTACAACGCTCTCGAGTCGAGGCCGAGCGAGCGAGTAGAAGTGCATCTCACAGGCGGCTACAAAGCGGCACTGCTCCATATGCTCGCCATGACCGAGGTGGCATACTCGCGGTTTCCGTCGCGAGTCAGCGCCCACTACATCTTCGAAGGCGACGGAGGCTCGGCGGCCGGTCACGACAAGGCCGTGCGGATCGGACTGCGGCTCTTCCCCCGAGACCAGCTCGAAAGAATGCGCGAGGAGCTGTCGTACGCGAAACGCGGGGTTCCCATACTGGGGACGCCCATGTTCGAGGGTCTCGCCTGGGAGAAGTACGGCGACCGTACGCGACTCACCGATTTCGGCCGTGGCTACCTCGCCGTACTGGGCGGGACGCGAACACCGGGCACCAACGACGGTGGGGGGCTATGAGCGAAGATCTCGTGTCGCTTACGCGCCTCATCGGAGAGAACGTCTCGGCCGTCGAGGACGACGTCGAGAAGCTGGCGCGAGTCCTTCGCCGCCACCACCATGACGCGATCGGTCGTGCCGTGGAAGACGTGGCCGACGACCTACGGGTCCGGCGATGGCGGGAGATCCTCGTCAATCTGGATGGCCGGCAGGACGACCACTCCGGTGATCAGAGCTTCGCTGTGGCGGATGCGTGGCGGCTTTTCGTCTATCACCCTGGCGCCGTCACCGGCTTGCTCTTCGAGTCCAAGCCGATGTCCGAGCTGGGTATTCTCCTCCCCAAGAGGCAGGTTCTCGCCGACATTTACGAAGCGTGGTACGGCTTGGCCGCCGACAACGCCGTTCCCGGCGTGGATCGTCGTTCCACCACGTTAGGCGCGGGGTTCTTGGCGCGTACCCGTTGGTTGTTGCTCTCTGCGCCGTTTCGGCGGAAGGAAGCTGTCGGTTCCATCTCCAAATCCACGATCGAACGCGCGCGCCAGGCCCGCGAAGAGTGGCTCGCCGTGCTCGACACGATCGATGATTATCCGAACCTCCGTGCCAGGATTGATGTCGAGCGTGAAGCCGTTTACGTCGCTTCGGTCGAGCTTGCAAACCACAGAAGCGGAGCCGATCCGGCGCGGGTGCACCTGGCCGAACACGTCGTAACCTGCCTTCTTCTGCCGCGATTCGCCTGGGTCCCGGCCCTGCACGTACTCACGAAAGCCCGAGGACGTGGCGTTCTCGTTCATCTCGCGAGCGCCGGGTCGGGGTTCTTCGCTGCGGGTGTCCTGTTCGTGCTCGCGGCGATCGACGTCTGGTCGTGGGGATACAGCGCTGCGGCGATCGTCGCGTTGATCGGCTACTGCGTGGTCGCAATCGCCGCCGCGGCACGGTCACACCTTGGCTGGCTGTGGTTACTGCGCCAGCCTGCGGGTGCCTCCGTGGGGCTGCTCGCTCTCATCGCACTGCCGCCGCTGTGGGCGACCGCGGAGACGGGCCCGGCGACCCTGGCGGGCGGATTGATGGCGCTCATCGGGGTGGGCTATCTCGCAGTCGAAGCCGGTAACCACGGTGCCCGCCGGGTCGTGCTGCGAGCCATCGGCACCGGCCTCTTCGGCCTTTTCCAAGCCGCGATGGTCAGCCTGATCGGGCTGAGGCTCCTCTTCCCGGTCTTCGTTTCTTCCTCTACGAAAGAGAACGCCCCTTTCTCTTGCTGGTGGACCGGGTGCGCGGGCGATGTCCTGCCACCCTGGCTGCTGTTGTTCACCGCCACTACCTGGAGCTTCGTCGTGGGAGTCTTCCTTCAGATCACCTGGAACGATCAGCCGATCACTGCACCGCTCGCCCACGTCTCGTGGCGGCGAGGAAGGTAGGCCCCGATGCCGCTTCCACCTTGGCACCGCCTCGATCTCAAGCTCGTCACCACCGCGTTCTTCGGTTACTTCCCGGAAGGAGGAGTAACGCACGGCCAGATACCGTTGCCCATCCCCAGCCTGCGAGGTGTCCTCGCCTACTGGCTGCGTGCACTGGCCGGGCCGTACGTGGGGGACGACATCACGTGGTTGCGCCGTGTGGAGAGCGAACTGTTCGGAACGGCTGCCGGCGAAGGGCCCGCGCGTCCCTCCCGCATCCTGCTGCGTGGTGAACGAATGCCCGTGACCGCGCCACCGACAGAGGAAGAGGTGCCGGCTCACTACGCGGGTCTGGCATACCTGATGGGTCAAGGGCTGACCGGTGACAACGGACCGACGCCTCGGCGCGTACGTCCTCGAGACTTCACCGTCATGCTGCGCAACCTCGGTGGTCCGCTCCACGCGGACCTTTTCAGCAGCGCCCTGTGGGCGCTGCGCACGTTCGGCGGGATCGGGGCGCGTAGCAGGCGCGGGTTCGGGACCCTGGCAGTGAGGCCGCCCCTGCGTGATCTTCCGCTCAAGCGGTTCCAACGTGAGTGGCTTATCCGGGACGACATGAGGGACCTCGATGGAGTACGTGAGTGCGTCGAGGCGGCCCTCGCTGATCTCGGTGTGCCTCGTGGCACCTTCGCGCGCACGCCTGCCTACCCCTGTTTTTTGCAGGATTTGTTCTATGCCGAGGAACACCTGATCGAAGAGGGAGGGGACGACCTGGCCTGCCTCGCCGCGGTCGGCAAGCGGTTCCGCGACTTCCGGCGGCCGAAAACGAAGAGCAAGAAGCGGATCACTCGTGGCTACGATGAGGTCATCCGGCCGTTCATCGAAGGTCGGCAGCCGGTCGAGCCTTTCGTTGATGGTGCCTTTGGCTTACCGGTGAACTACAGGCTCACCGGTGGACAAGGTAAGGGTGGAGAGGACAATGCGACCGTAGAGCCGAGGATCAACAACGAGGTCGTCCGGCGAGCTTCCCCTCTTTGGCTGCGTGTCAACCCCGTCGGGGGTGGGACGCGACTTCGCTCTCTGGCCTTTTTCACAGAGTGGTTACCCGACAGAGCAACTCTCCGTGTCAAGGCGCCGCGACGCGGCCCTATCGACATCGCAAAGCCTTCCCCTACGCAAGTGCGCGAGACGATTGAAGCCTGGTTCGACTCCCTGAAGAAGTCTGGCCTCGAGCCGCGCTATGTTCTGGGAACCCGTATGTCGGCCACAGGCGATGACACTTGTGACACATGAAGTTGAAGTCTCCCCGCCGCCTGAGCGGGAAACGATCAACGCTCTGACCAGGACGAATGCACTACCGCCGGATCGCTGCAGAAGCGAGCTTCCGAGTCCCGTACCTTGCGGCCCTGACCAGGGACTTTACCCTGGGGGGTCGACGATCATCCCTGGAGGGATAGCAACTGATGGAGCCATGGAGGTCTGCCAATCTCCAGGGTCGACGATCATCCCTGGAGGGATAGCAACCTCTCCATGCCCCAGTCGGCGAGGAGCTTGCAGACGTCCCGGGGTCGACGATCATCCCTGGAGGGATAGCAACCGTCCGGAGTGCCGCATCTCCGTCGCGCACGGCAGGGGTCGACGATCATCCCTGGAGGGATAGCAACCCGGTCTAGGGGGCCAGGCTGCTGACGATCACATGTCTGCCGAGCATCTCTGGAGGGATGGCGGTTCACAATCTGTCATGCTGATAGGTCAATGTGGTGGGCTGAGTGGTCGTTGGACTAAGCGGGAGTACATGGGCGCTGGCGCATTGCGATCCGGCTGCGTCTCTATCTTCTGATCGAAGAAGTTTGTCACTTTTGTGCTGAATCTTCGATTGGTCGCGCAAATATAAGACTCCTAACGCCTTGGCGTGCGTTTTGACAAGATTCACGTGATTTATCACTTATAGATCTATATTTCCGAGATTCAGTACATGTCTCTGATAAGAGTTGGGCGAATTTCATGCGTGTAGAGGCGCGGATGCTATAAGGTGACAGCCATGTGGTGTTCACGTGGAGAACGCGTGATGTTAAGGAGAGACACGTGCGGTTCCGTGTGCACGTCGTCGTGGACGATGCATTGATCCCATGGCCCGATCTACATGGGCCGGCACGGGGTGTTCTCTATGCCCTACTGCGCAGTCAGGACCCGGAGCTTTCGGCCGAGCTCCATGACAAAGGATGGGCTGGGCAGTCGATCAAGCCCATAGGAATCTCCCCACCTCTTTTTTTCAGTAGGAAAGGTGATAAAGAAGGGCTGCGGATCGCAGGCTCGGGCTCGATTTGGGTGGGGTCGCCGGTTCCGCGGATTGCCTCCTGCCTTCTGGCTGCGCTGGCAGGGTGCACCGAGATCAGGTGGGGAGGTGCAAGGCTGACCGTGCGGGGTGTGCAGCTCGACCCGGCGCCCCCGAGTTGCGAGTCTGGTGTTGCCGATTTTTCGGCTATCTCTCCAATCTTGATCAAAAAGGATGGCCGGTATCTCCTGCCGGATCATCCCGAGTATGTTGAGCGGCTGACGCACAATCTCCGGCATCGAGCTGATGTCCTCGGACTGCCCGGGGATGTTAAGGTCGAGATCCTGGATGTTGGTCCGCGACGATTACATGATGTGCAAGGAAAACCTCGCGTCGGTGCGACTGCGACGCTGCGGATTCAGGCTCCGCCGGAGTCGTTGAAGGCCTTTTACGACGGCGGGATCGGCCTCAACTGCGTCGAAGGCTTCGGGTGGTTGCGATGAGCGGAATTTTGACGCTCACCGAACATCCGTTACAGCGGTGTGGGGCCTGGTCAGTCAGCGTGCTCGCGAGTTATGTCTCTGCCTGGTCGGAGCCTGGGTCCGCGCCCGATATTGAAACTCCCCGCCCCGATGCGGCGGCACCGGATCCCTCGAAGGTCACCCCCGACCAGCTCAATCAGGTGAGCGAGCGAATCGCGGACGATGCGGCGCGAGCGGCCGTGGCGCGGCCGAATGAAGCGGAATACGACTGGTGGAAGATCCTCTTCGCCCTGTATCCGAACTCGCCGCCGACTCACGCCCAGCGGAAGCGCGACCACCGCACCCTGCGTGCGGAGATGGTCAAGCTGCTCGGCCCGGATCCGGCGGAGGGCGAGCTGCGGCCGTGCGTGTTCTGTGGGGTGCCGTCCTCGGTGCTCTGGTCGAAGTCACTGCTCCCCCTGTTCGACACCAATCGGGTCCTGAACACGCTGCCCCCCGGCGTTGCCGGGTGGCCGGTCTGCCGTGCCTGTCGCGTCGCCATGTGGGCCCTGCCGTACGGAGCCTGGCTGACCGCGGGATCGGCGACCGTATTGACGTGCAATTCTCCGCGCATAGAACGCGAGTTCGCGCGAGTCAACGTCCTCCGCGCCATCAGGATTCAGCACGCCGGTTTCAGATCGCTTTCCGCCGGCGCGGGTCCCGAGGCGGTCGTCGTCGCGGCACTGCGAGAGCACGCCGACGCGCACATGCGATACGGGCACGGCGAATCGAATGACACGGCCGACGGAGCGGCCATATCCGCAACGCTGTGGATCTTTAAGAACGACAATCAAGATCCTTGGTTGCGAGTGTACGGTACCCGGGTCGGGGTGACCAAATTTCTACGTCGCATTTCGGCCGACCCGGACGCGCGGGCGGGCTGGAAGCGCCTGCGGCGTGCGATGGAGCGCCGTTCCCCTCCCGACTCGGAGAGGGTGGACGGGGAGACCGCGGTCGCGCGGCTGCTTTTCCAGTCCGAGGGCGAGAACTCCGACCCCCTGCTCCGCGAATTGCACAGCCGGCTGCTCGATCCGGAGGTCCTTCCCCAACGGGCAATCGACCAATTGTGCGCATTGTCGCGGATTTATCTCGAGGTGATGCATGACATGGACGTCGCTGAACTCTCTCCGGTCGCGGATATTTTCGTCCGGTGGATAAGCCAGGAATCCACGCGCGGCCGGTTCAACGAATTCCGACAGGCCATCACCAGTCCTGGGTGGGAGCTCCCTCGCCTGTACGTGAACGCTTCGGCTCGCCTTTTCCTGGACGGCAACCTTCCTGCCGGCTTACGTAACGGTATCGACGTCGACCGCATCCGCCTGCCGTTCGAAAAGAATGACTGGCGCGGACGAGTCGCACTCTACACCGTCGTCCTGAGTGAGCTGATCAAGGCCAAGGTCGAGGTCGGCAAGACCGAGGACGACCTCGAGGATGACGTCGACGACGTATTCGCCCCCGACATGGAGAGTGTGGAGGAGTACGGCTGATGGCCTACCTCGCCGGAAAGATTGTGCTGTCGATCGTCGCGGGAGCGCCGAACAACGGAAAGGGGCAGCAGCCGACGGAAACGCCGGTGAAGAAGGCGACCATCCGTGGCCGCATCTACCCGTATGTCTCGGCGCAGGCGTTCCGCCGCTGGTGGCGGGACTCCATTACGGCGCTCGGCGCCGAGCCCTCGCCGGTGGTCCGCGTAGGAAAGGCGCAGGGCAAGGCGCAGAAGGCCACCACGCAGGGAGACCCGATCAGGTATGTCGACGACGACCTGTTCGGTTACATGAAGGCCTCGCCCAAGGGCAAGGGGAAGGCCGATGGGGAAGCCGGCACGACCGTCCGCGACAGCCCGTTGATGGTTGGAACGTTCCTCTCCGTGGAACCGGCCAGACCGACGCCCGACTTCGGGGTGATGGCCCGCGGCGTCGACGATCCCGTGCTGCACTCGCACGAGTTCTACACGGCGGACCTGGCCGCGCCGTTCCTGCTGGACGTGCCGCGGGTGGGCACCTTCACGCTGCCTTCCTCGAACGGCTCGGGACGGGCGAACTACCTGAGCGAGCAGGAGGCGCTGAGCATGGCCGCGGCGGTGCAGGCGGGGGCGACGGCGTGCACCTTCCGGGGCCAGCCCGCGCTGCGATTACCGCTGGAGATGCGGCGGGAACGTGTGGCCGTACTGCTGGATGCCCTCGCCGAGCTCACGGGTGGGGCCAAGAAGGCGCTGCACTATGGGGATCGCGTTCCCGCCCTGATCGCGCTGGTACCGATGGCCGGCGGGGTCAATCCGCTCGGGTTCGTCATCGATGGAGCCGAGGAGGAGCCGTACGGCCTGCAGGTACGGGCTCGGGCGCTGCGGGATGAGCTGGCCGCCTGGCACGGGGAGTGGGAGGCACCGGTACGGCTGGGCTGGCGGCCCGGATTCCGCGATCGCCTGCGAAGGGAGTTCGAGACCGACGCCGCGGACCTCCTCGCCTCCGGGCAGGTCACCATCGAGCATCCCCGTTCGATGCTGCGCAACCTCGCGCAGGAGATCCGGGACGGCAAGCACGACACGTGGTTCGACGACCCGGTCCGGTGATGCCGGTGCAGCCGCAGCGTACGCCGATCGACGCGGTGCGCATCGAGTTGTTCGCCCCGGTGGCCTCGTTCCGGGACCCGATGTTCCCGGGGGTGAGCCGATGCCTGGCCGTGCCGCCGCCGGCGACGATCCGGGGGATGTTTGCGGCGGTCACCGGTAACCCGGCCGAACCGGTCGTCTTCGGCATGTCCGCGTGCGCGGATGGCCACGGGGTGGACGCCGAGACCTACCACCCCATCGCGGTCGACGGCTCCAACCCGGCCGTTCGCGGCCGGGTACGCGAGGGCAAGGGCGGCATGACCGTTCGGGAGCACCCTTTCCTCGCGGGTGTGCGGGTGACGTTGTGGATTCCGGAGCCCGACGGGGGACGGATCGCGCGCGCCCTGCGCCGCCCCGTGTGGGGGCTGCGGCTGGGCCGATCCCAGGACCTGGTTTATGTCCGGAACGTCACCCCGGTGACCCTGCATCCCGCTGAACGGGCCGTGGTCGGACACGCGTTGGCGCCTGTCGGCGGCCACGCCTCGGCGCGGGCAGCCCTCCTGCGGCTCGCGAACCAGGTCAGCCTCGACCGGCTACGCGCCACCTACGGCGACTACCTGTGGTGTGCCGAGCCCGGCGGGTGGGAGACGGTTCGCGGCGCGTATCGCGACGGTGACCAGGCGGTATGGCTGCATTCACCCGGACTCCCGCCCGGCGAGACCGCGGAACTCATGCAGATTCTCGCCAAGTCGGCCGCAAACTCGCCGCTGGGCCGATCGGAGACGCTCGCCGAGCACAGCCTGCAGGCACGGCGGGCGGCCGACCACCTCGCCGAGCGCATCGGTTCACCGGGCCTGCTGGCCGGGTGGCCCGACTTCTGGTCGTGGGTACGGACGGCGGCCCTCCTCCACGACGCCGGGAAGATCGCCGAAGGCTTCCAGCGGCAGCTACGCCCGAGCGGCGAGCCCTGGGGGGAGCGGCACGAAGTGCTCTCGCTGGCCTTCGTGCACCTGCTCACCCGGCATCTGCCCGAGCGTGACCGGCAGATGATCGCAGCAGGTGTGGTGTTCCACCATCACGCGCTCACCGGCGAGGACGGTCTGGCGAGCAGGTACCCGCCGGAGGCGGACTGGGAGGCGAAGTTCGGGCTGAACCGGAACGCCGCCCCCGGTCGGCCGCGGATCCAGGTCCCGCTTCCCCGGCGCGCCGCCGTGCTCGACTGGTTCGCCCGAGAGCTGGGCGTCGAGGCGCCGGCGGGCGACCGCAAGCTGTGGGAACTGGCCCGTGACGCCTTCGAGCAGGTCAGGACCCGCTGGTCCGGCGAGGTCACGCCGGAGGAAGGGCTGCTTGCCGTGCTGCTCCAGGGCGCGGTCGTCCTCGCCGACCGCTCGGCGTCCGCCCACGTACCGCTCCGCACCGGGATGCCGCTCCCCCGCCGGTACGTCGCGACCCTGGCCCGGCCGTACCCGCACCAGGTCAAGGCGAGCGAACACGTCGGCCACCTGATCGTGCGGGCCCCGACCGGCAGCGGCAAGACCGAGACCGGCCTGTGCTGGGCGTCGCGCCAGCTCGACGATATGCCGGGCCGTCCGCGGCTCGTCTGGCTGCTGCCGTACCGGGCGTCGATCGACGCGGCCCGGCTTCGGTTCATCGAGGATCTGGGGGCCGATCCGGACGAGATCGCGATCCTGCACGCCACCGCCGCGCAGAGCCTGCTCGCCGAGTGCGTGGGCGACGACGGGCACGCCGGGCGGGAACAGGCCCGCAAGGCGAAGGCCCAGCGCGCGGCGATGCGGCTCTATTCACAGCGCATCCGCGTCGCCACCCCGCACCAGCTGCTGCGGGCGGCGCTCGCCGGCCCTGCGCATTCCGCAGGGTTCATCGAGCAGGCGAACGCGCTCATGGTGCTGGACGAGCTGCACGCCTACGACCCGGTGGTGTTCGGGCGGATCTGCGCCGCCATGCGGCTGTGGACCCGACTCGGCAGCCGCGTCTGCGTGCTCTCGGCGACGCTGGCCCAGCCGATGGTCGACCTCGTACGCGAGTCGCTCGGCCCTTCGCCGGTCGAGATCGTCGACGCACCCCACGGGGTGGCGCCCGATCGTCATCGGCTGGTGCTGGACGAGGAGCCGATCGACAGCCCGGCGAGCCTGGACCGCATCCGCGGATGGCTGGCCGAGGGACACGGGGTGCTCGTGGTGGCCAATACCGTCGCACGCGCCCAGCAGCTGTACCGGGAACTTCGGCCGGCGGCGCTCCAGACGTACCCGGGTGATACGGATGCCGCGATCCTGCTGCACTCACGGTTTCGCCACCAGGATCGGGCGGCGATCGAGAGGCGCATTCGGGCGCGCTACCCGGAGCGGGACGAACGCGGGGGAGAGCGTCGGGGTGGCCTGGTCGTCGCCACCCAGGTCCTCGAAGTCTCTCTGTGCCTGGACTTCGATCGCGGGGTGAGCGAGCTGGCGCCGGTGGAGGCGATCGCACAGCGCGCCGGGCGCGTCAACCGGCGTGGGTGTCACCCGGACGGCGTCGTGGAATTCCGTGTGCACCTCGACGTCGAGGCCTGGCCGTATGAGCAGGCGGCTCTGGACGCCGCGCGGCTCGCCCTCACCGAACATCCCGGTCCGATCATCTCTGAGCAGACCATCGACGCGTGGCTGAAGACCGCGTACGCCACCGAGTGGGGACGGGCCTGGGAGACCAAGGCCCGCCAGAGCAGGGACACGTTCGATCAAGCGTTCTTCACCTTCACCACCCCCTTCCACGACCGGGCCGAGTTCGCCGACAAGCTGGCCCGCGAGCTGGACAGCGTAGAGGTGCTGCACCACGAGGACATCGACCGGTATCGCGAGCTCGAGGCGGAGGATCCCCTGCTCGCCCACCGGCTGCTCATTCCCATGCGGTACCTCTCGGCCGTGCGTTACGGGACCTACAACCGGCGGCTGCGGATGTTCGAGATTGCGATGCCGTACTCGCCCGAGATGGGACTGTCGGCGCCCTTGGATAGAGCAGGCAAGATCACACCACCCGTGGAGACGATCCTTTGAGCGGTGTCATCGACGAGGACGACGTCAGTGGCCTCGGCGGCGTACACATCAAGTACCTGCTGCACTGCCCTCGCCAGCTCTGGCTGTACGTGCGCGGCTATCGTCCCGAACAGCGCAGCGCATCCGTGCAGTACGGCGAAGCGGTGGACGAGACCACCTACACGCGCCGGCGCGACCTCGATCTGGGCGAGGCGAAGATCGACTGGGTGACCACGGGAGCGATCATCCACGAGACCAAGTCGTCACGTGCCCCGTCCGAGCAGCACGAGGCGCAGGTGCGCCACTACTGCCTGCTGCTCGAGCGGCGTGGCGTGAATGTTCGCGGCGGGGTGGTCCACTACCCGCTGATCCGGCGAACGGTGGAAGTGACCTGGGATAAGTCGGCGAAGGCTCTGGCCGAGGAGACCGAGTCCCGGGCTCGTGAGGTCATCGCGTCACCGACCGCGCCGCCTCGTCTCGATCGACGCAGGTGCCGCGGCTGTTCGTACGTCGACTACTGCTGGGGCGGCTGATGAGCGCTTCTTCACGCACTTACTGGTTGACCGAGCCCTGTCGCATACGCCGTGAGGACGGGAGTATCCGCATCGAACGCGCCGACGCGACTCCCGTTCGCATCCCGATCACCGACATCCGCGACATCGTCGCCTTCGACCACGTGGACATCAACACGGCGGCCATTTCGGTGCTCGGCAGACACGGCGTCATCATCCATGTCCTCGACCATTACGGCAACTACGTCGGAGCGATCACACCCGCCGAGGAGAACTCCTCGGCCCATGTGATACGCAGCCAGGTGAAGCTGACCGACCTCCCGGAGACCAAGATCTCCGTCGGCCGCGCTCTCGTCACCGCCGCAGCACACAACATCCGCTGGTGCCTCGAAACCGATCTCCTGGACGAGCCGCTCAAGCGACTGACCGAGCAGTTGGCGGAATGCGCCTCACCCGAGCAGCTCATGGGAGCGGAAGGCAACTTTCGCCACACGGCATGGGGCGTACTCGACACGATGCTGCCCCCGTGGCTCCGCCTGGAAGGGCGCACGCGCCGTCCACCGACAAACGCCGGCAATGCCTTCATCTCGTACATGAATGCCATCACGTACGCCCGGGTCCTGACCGCGCTGCGTTGCACCCCGCTGCATCCAGCGCTCGGTTTCCTGCACGCCGATACCGATCGCCGACGTAACACCCTCGCCCTTGATCTGGCCGAGCCGTTCAAGCCGCTCTTCGCCGAACGTCTGCTACGCAGGGTGGCCGCGCAGAAGATCCTGCGGGAGAGCGACTTCGAGGCGGGGGTCGGCTATGTCTCGCTGAGCCGAGACGGTCGAAAGAAGGTCGCCGAGCTGATGCGCACCGAACTCGAGACGACGGTCTACCACCGCAAACTCCGGCGCAAGGTCTCCTACGAAGAGCTCATCCACCTGGAGGCCCTGAAAATCGTCCGGCTGTGCCTGGAAAACGAGACGTACACCCCGTTCAGGCCGTGGTGGTGACCGATGTTCGTCATCGTGGTCTACGACACCCTTGCCGAACGCAATCCGAAGATCCTCAAGACCTGTCGCCGCTACCTACACTGGGTGCAACGCAGCGTCTTCCAGGGCGAACTCTCCGCAGCCCAACACCGAAGCTTCACCGCCGCGATCAGGAAGGTGATCGATACAAGCTATGACAGCGTCCTGATCTACCGCATTCAAACGCCCGTACTGGTCGAGACCGAGACAATCGGTCAAGACCTCGGCAACACCAGCCCGATACTTTGATCAAGCTTTGACCAGGGCAGATGCACTACCGCCGGGTCGCTGCAAAAACTCGCCATAAGCGCCTGATCAACACCGCGCTGACCTGGGACTTTACCCTCGGGTCCTCGATCATCCCTGGAGGGATAGCAACAGCACATGATCACGACAGTGCGCGAGCACGGGAACGAGTCCTCGATCATCCCTGGAGGGATAGCAACGTGAGCGCGGGCTGGAGGCGTGGAACCGGCTAACGAGTCCTCGATCATCCCTGGAGGGATAGCAACTACTGCTCCCGGCCGATGCCGAGGATCCGGGACTGGACCGGTCCTCGATCATCCCTGGAGGGATAGCAACACCTGACGATCAGTTGCCCTCAGTGCGAGGATCTTTCGGTCCTCGATCATCCCTGGAGGGATAGCAACACAGCTGGTATTCGGTGCCGCCGACCCAGATGCTGTGCCGTCCTCGATCATCCCTGGAGGGATAGCAACGGGTGCGGAGGGTGGACAAAACTCTCCCTAGGTGATCTTGTCCTCGATCATCCCTGGAGGGATAGCAACGAGACGCCGAGGTAGCTGGCGAGGGCAGCGCTGGATAGGTCCTCGATCATCCCTGGAGGGATAGCAACTCCACCGGCCGGACCCGTGGTTGATCCGCGCGTACGGCAGGTCCTCGATCATCCCTGGAGGGATAGCAACATCGCCAGCTGCTGGCTCAGCAGGCCAGCCAGGCCGGTCCTCGATCATCCCTGGAGGGATAGCAACCGCGTCAGAAGGTTGACGATCTGATCGAACTCCTCAGGTCCTCGATCATCCCTGGAGGGATAGCAACGTGCTCTCCGGCGACAGCTGGTAGACGGTGCCGGCGTCCTCGATCATCCCTGGAGGGATAGCAACGCGTCCAGCTGGAGCGCGGTAAGCGCCCCGCCGACACTGTCCTCGATCATCCCTGGAGGGATAGCAACTGACGGATTTCCCCGCGTGCTCGCGGCCAACCTGCAGTCCTCGATCATCCCTGGAGGGATAGCAACAGCAGGTTGTCGAGGTCGACGCCTCGGAGGGTGGCGTCGTCCTCGATCATTCCTGGAGGGATAGCAACGCCGACACCGGCTCGGGCCACACAGCTCCGAGCGGCCGGTCCTCGATCATCCCTGGAGGGATAGCAACTACACGCCGAACCACACCGTCACCGGCGCGTACAGGGTCCTCGATCATCCCTGGAGGGATAGCAACCGTTCGGCGCAGGCTTTGTGGCAGGGGCGCCGGTCTCGTGTCCTCGATCACCCCTTGGGGGATAGCAACTGCGGCTCCATGACCGCGTCGTCAGCGCCGGACTGCGGCTCCTCGATCGCCCCTGGAGGGAAGCATTCACACAGGTCGACAGTCGGTCTGGTGTCGTTGAAGATCTCCGCGTAGTGTCGCACGCTGCGGATATCCGCGTGGCGGCCGCGAGCCGGCGGGATGCATCAGCGGCCGTGCGGCGGGGCGATCACGGCTGCATGCGAGGCTTGCGGCGCGGCTTTCCCGCGGTATCCGACGCGCAGGGGAGCCTGGTGTTGATGTCGTAGCGCCTGCCGTTACGGGCCGAATTGATCTGCCCCGGTTTCATCGCCGGGCCGGGGCAAGTCGCGGGGCGCGTGTCGGCGGACCTCGAATGCGGGCCTACCGGTGCTGTTGCTCCACCTGTCGGTGCCTCCGGCGGGAGATGCCAGCAGAGGGCAGGGCCGCGTGGATCGCGCCGCTTTCGAGAATCGCTGCGATCCACGCAGAAGGACCGGGCATGAAATGAACATCATCATCTCCGCCCGGGGCGGGGCAGGCTCGTACCCGGCGGTCGCGTGGTGGTCGCTCGGCCGGGGCGCCGGGCCGCTCGCGAGCGGCGGAGCCTGCGATGCCGGATCCGCCGGTAAACGCGACAGGCGGCTCCGAAGATCAATTATCCGGACAATGCACTCACTCCGGCTGTCATATGTACAGACAGGTGTCTAGCGTGCTATACCGCTGTAACGCCTGTATTTCGCCGTTGCAACGTGTGAAAGACCGGTGTTTCGATCTTTGCATGATCGGGTAAACGCGCCGTTAGCTCTGGGTCGTGAGCCCACGGGAGTCCCGGATGTCCCAGATCACGCTGACCGCCGCCGCGCGCGAGGCGCTCGGTGAGGACGAGGTCATCTTCTTCGACTGGCACATCACCGGCCTGTGCTGTGCCGACGCCGGGGAGTTCTCCGTGCGGGCGGTGCGGCGGTCACGGCTGCCCCGCCGGGCCCGTCGGCTCGGAGATTCGGTCTTCGCCCACCCCCTCGCCTGGGTGCACCTGGTCGACCAGCCGGTGACGATCGACTGCCGTCCGCTGTGGCGCTGGCGGCGGTTCACCACCGATCTGCCGCCGGACGCCGGCCTGCGCTGCTGCCTGGGCCGTCCCTTGCACGGGAGGTAAGCCGGTGAAGAAGGTTCGGTCCATCATCATCTGGACATTGGTCGCCGTGGTGGGCGCGGCGGGCTGGGCGGTGCTCGCCCTGTCCAGAGGTGAAAACGTCAACGCCGTCTGGCTGGTTTGCGCCGCCCTCGGCTCCTACGCAATCGCCTACCGTTTCTACGCCCGCTTCATCTGCCGGAAGGTGCTCGGGGTCGACGACAACCGCGCCACCCCGGCCGAACGGCTCGACAACGGCATCGACTATCAGCCCACTGACCGGCGGATCCTGTTCGGTCACCACTTCGCCGCGATCGCGGGCGCCGGTCCGCTCGTCGGTCCGGTGCTCGCCGCGCAGATGGGCTACCTGCCCGGCACCATCTGGATCATCGCGGGCGTGATCTTCGCCGGCGCCGTGCAGGACATGGTCATCCTCTTCTTCTCCATGCGCCGCAACGGCCGCAGCCTCGGCCAGATGGCCCGTGACGAGATCGGCCCGGTCGGCGGCGCGGCCGCGCTGATCGCGGTCTTCGCGATCATGATCATCCTGCTCGCGGTGCTCGCCCTCGTCGTGGTGAACGCGCTCGCCCAGTCGCCGTGGGGCGTGTTCTCCCTCGCGATGACCATCCCGATCGCCCTGTTCATGGGCTTCTACCTGCGCGTGGTACGGCCGGGCCGGGTCGTCGAGACCTCGGTGATCGGCGTCGGCCTGCTGATCCTCGCGATCATCGCCGGCGGCTGGGTGCAGGAGTCGAGCTGGGCCGAGTACTTCACCCTCAGCCCGTCGACGCTCGCGATCGCCCTGATCATCTACGGCTTCATCGCCGCGGTGCTGCCGGTGTGGATGCTGCTCGCGCCGCGCGACTACCTGTCGACCTTCATGAAGATCGGCACCATCGTGCTGATGGCGGTCGGCATCATCGTCACCCTGCCGCCGATGCGGAACACCGCGTTCACCGACTTCGCGTTCCGCGGTGACGGGCCGGTCTTCGCCGGGTCGCTGTTCCCGTTCGTGTTCATCATCATCGCCTGCGGCGCCCTGTCCGGGTTCCACGCCCTGATCTCCTCCGGCACCACGCCGAAGATGATCCAGAAGGAGTCGCAGGTCCGGCTGATCGGGTACGGCTCCATGCTCATGGAGTCGTTCGTCGCGGTGATGGCGATGGCCGCGGCCTGCCTGCTCAGCCCCGGCCTCTACTTCGCGATGAACTCGCCCGCCGGCGTGGTCGGCACCACGGTGCAGTCGGCCGCCGAGGCGGTGTCGAACATGGGCTTCGTGATCACGCCCGAGCAGCTCCAGGCCGCGGCGGACGCGGTGCAGGAGGAGACGCTGATCGCGCGCACCGGTGGCGCCCCGACCCTCGCCGTCGGCATCTCGGAGATCTTCTCCGGGTTCCTCGGCGGTGACGGGTTCAAGGCGTTCTGGTACCACTTCGCGATCATGTTCGAGGCCCTGTTCATCCTCACCACGGTGGACGCGGGCACCCGGGTCGGCCGGTTCATGCTGCAGGACACGATCGGCAACATCTGGAAGCCGTTCGGCCGGGTGAGCTGGTGGCCGAGCCTCGTGGCGGCGAGCGCCGTCGTCGTGGCCGCCTGGGGCTACTTCCTCTACCAGGGCGTCAACGACCCGCTCGGCGGCATCAACCAGCTGTTCCCGCTGTTCGGCATCGCGAACCAGCTGCTCGCCGCGGTGGCGCTCACCGTCGCCACCACGCTCATCATCAAGAGCGGCAAGTGGAAGTGGGCCTGGGTGACCGCGGCGCCGCTCGCCTGGGACGCCGCGGTGACGCTCACCGCGAGCTGGCAGAAGGTGTTCTCCAGCGACCCGACGCTCGGCTTCTTCGCCCAGCGCGACCGCTACCAGGCCGCCATCGACCAGGGCCAGGTCCTCGCCCCGGCCAAGTCGATGGACGAGATGCACCAGATCGTCATCAACTCCACGGTCGACGGCGTCCTCGCGGCGCTGTTCGCGATCCTCATCATCGTCGTGATCGCGGACGCGGCCCGGGTGTGGATCAAGGCGATCCGCGCCACCGAGCCGCTGCCGAGCACCGAGGCCCCGTTCGTCCAGTCGAAGATCGTGGCCCCGTCCGGCCTGTTCGCCACCCGCGAGGAGAAGCGGCTCATGGCCCAGGCGGCGGCGAGCGGCGGCGACGACCGATCCGCGTCGGCGACCGCGTAGCGGCCTTAGTCTCCACGTCGTGCGAGGCCGGCCGGTCCTCGGCCGGCCTCCCGGCTTTTCTCAAGGGCCATCCCCCGGCGGTACGGCTCGCGCGCGGTGTGCGCGGCGCCTACCCGGGCGGAGTCCGGGCATGCGACCGCCCCGCCGTACCGCCCGGGCGCAGGCCGGAACCCGCGAACGGGGTCAGCGGGGCAGGTCGGCGACCTCGACGAGCTCGGCGATGTCGATGCCGTGCCGGGACAGCTCGGCGATGCTGCGCGCGTAGGCGACGTGGTAGCCGTTGTGGCGGATCCTCAGGACGGTGCTGCCGTTCAGGCGGATCGGTTCGACTTCCCAGCCGTCTGCGCCAATCCAACGGGACATGCGGGAAGAGTACGAAACCGCAGGTCAACGACGGACAAAGGTCGTACAAGTGTCGGTCAGCTTCTCTTTGCCCGGTCGCCGTCCCCGTTGCCCGCGGGGTTACCGGGCGGGCTGAGCGGACGGACGGAGCGATGCCCGTTTCCGCGGCGATGCGGCGGGCACAACCCGGGTGCCTGCCGGGCGACTACGGAGCGTGATGTACCCGCATTGCAGCGCGCCGGATACGGCCGGGCGGGCGGTTCCCCGACCCGATGGCTCCGTGGAGCGGGAGGAGGAAGCGAGCCGGATGAGGGCAGTCGTGTGGCAGGGGCCGCGGAACGTGTCGGTCGAGACCGTGCCCGACCCGCGGATCGAGGAGCCCACGGACGCGGTGATCCGGGTGACCGCGACCGGGGTGTGCGGGTCGGACCTGCACCTGTACGACCACGGTGCGTCGATGATGGTGCGGCCGGGCGACATCCTCGGGCACGAGGCGCTCGGCGTGGTCGAGGAGGTCGGCTCGGCCGTCACCCACATCAAGCCCGGGGACCGGGTGGTGGTCCCGTTCAACATCTCCTGCGGCCACTGCTTCATGTGCGATCGGGGACTCTACTCGCAGTGCGAGACCACCCAGTCGATGCACGGCCGCAAGGGCGCGGCGCTGTTCGGCTACGGCCGCATGTACGGCGGGGTCCCGGGCGCCCAGGCCGAGTACCTGCGGGTGCCGCAGGCCCACTTCGGCCCGATCAAGGTGGACGACGCCGTCCCGGACACCACCGCGGTGCTCCTCGCCGACGTGCTGCCCACCGCGTGGCAGGCGGTCGAGTACGCCGAGGTGCCGCCCGGCGGCACGCTCGTGGTGTACGGCCTCGGCCCGATCGGCCAGATGTGCTGCCGCATCGGCCGGCACCTCGGCGCGGAGCGGGTGATCGGCGTCGACCGGTACCCGGACCGGCTCAAGCTCGCCGCCGCGCACGGGGTGGAGACGATCGACTTCACCACCGTCGACGACGTGGTGGAGACGATCCGGGAGCTGACCGGCGGGCGCGGCGCCGACTCGGTGATCGACGCGGTGGGCATGGACGCCGACGGCTCGCTCGCCGAGAAGATGCTCCAGACGGTGAAGGTGCAGCCGGACCGCATGGCGGCGCTGCACCAGGCCCTCGGCTCGGTACGGCGCGGCGGCACCGTCTCGGTCACCGGCGTCTACGGCGGCTGGATGATGCGCTTCCCCATCGGCGACCTGTTCGACAAGCAGGTGGCGCTGCACTGGGGCCAGGCGAACGTGCGCCGGTGGACCGACCGGATCCTCGAGGTGCTGCGCGCCGGGGACCCGATCGACGCGGGCGGGCTGGTGACCACGGAGCTGCCGCTCGGCGAGGCGAGCCGCGCCTACACCGCCTTCCGGGAGAAGGAGGCGGGCGTGATCAAGGTCGTGCTGCGGCCTGGGGAGGGATGAGATGCGACGTTTCCCGTTCTCGGTGGACCCCCTGTGGCGGCTGCCGCTCCGGCTCATCGGGGTACGGCCGAGCAGCGCGTACGTCGAGGTGAACGAGGAGTTCACGGTCCGGTTCGGCCCGTGGCTGGTGCGTACCCCGGTCGGGAACGTCGCCGACGCGGCGGTCACCGGCCCGTTCGCGCCGTGGCGGGTGATCGGCCCGCACCTCTCGCTCGCCGACCGCGGCCTCACCTTCGGCACCAACACCCGGCGCGGCGTGTGCGTGCGCTTCCACGAGCCGGTCCGCGCGCTCGCCCCGGGCCGGGTGCTCACCCACCCGGCGGTGACCGTGACCGTGGCCGACCCCGAGGGGCTCGCCGAGCACCTCCGGCGCGTGGCGGCGGTGGCCCGATGATCGCCCGGATGGCCCGGGGCGCCCTGGCCGGGACGGTGGCGACCGCCGCGATGAGCGGCCTCATGCTCGCGGGCGCCCGGGCCGGGCTCATGCGCGAGCAGCCGCCCAAGCGGGTGGTGCGCGCGCTGCTGCCCGGGCACCGGCATCGGCCCAAGCCGGGGGAGCGGGCGCTCGGCACGCTCGCCCACTTCGCGTTCGGCGCCGCCTCGGGCGCGCTGTTCGGCCTGCTCGTCGGCGACCGCCGGCCGCGCATTCCGGCCGGGGTGGCGTACGCGCTGGCGCTGTGGGTCTCCGGGTACCAGGGCTGGATACCGCAGCTGAAGATCATGCCGCCGATCTCGCAGGACCTGCCCGGGCGGCGGGCGGTGATGGCCGCGGCCCACGTCGTGTACGGCGCGGCGCTCGTGCTCGCGCTCAACCGGATCAGCCCGGAGCCCCGCCGCGGCTTCGCGCCGGCCCCGTCGCCGTCGGATCGCGCGCTCGCCCCGGCCGGCGCGGCGGGACGCGCGCGATGAGCCGCGGCACAACGGCGATCACCCGGGGCCGCCGGCGCGTCCTCGGATCCCCGGCCCCGCGGGTGGTCGCGCCGGGCACATGACGCGGGGCGTGCACCCGCCGCGGCCGCCGCGGTTCGTGATCGCGTTCGCGGTGCTGACCGCGGTGACCGGGGTGGTCGAGGCGGTGAGCTTCCTCGGGCTCGGCATGGTGTTCACCGCGGTCATGACCGGCAACACGCTCTTCCTCGGCTTCGCGCTGGCGGGCGAGCGGCTGCCGGTCGCGGGGCCGCTGGTGGCGGTCGCGGCCTTCTCCGTGGGCGGGTTCTGCGGCAACCGGGTCAACGCGGGCCTCGCCGAGCGGGCCGGGGAGCGGTGGCTGCCGCTCGCGCTGTACGGCGAGGGCGCGCTGCTCGCCGTGGCGGCGATGCTCGCCCTCGGGCTGCCCGCCGAGTCCCCGCACCTCAGCCCGCACCGGTTCGTCGTGATCGGCGCGGTGTCCGCGATCATGGGCGCCCGGAACGTCACGATCATCCGGGCGGGGGCGCCGTCGCGCGACCTGCCCACCACCGTGGTCACCCGGGCGCTCGCCGGGGCGTTCATCAGCGGCCCGGTGGAGACCCGGCTGCGGCGGCTCGCCACCGTGCTCGGCATGGTCGCCGGCGCCGGCCTCGGCGCCCTGCTCCTCCGGTTCCACCCGATCTTCCCGCTGCTCCTCGCCTCGGTCGCGGTGGTCGGCGCGGCCGCGCTGTGCGAGCGCGAGATCGGCCGGACGTGACCGCCCCGCCGTACCCGCCCTACCGCTGTACAGGGCGCGAGAAAAATCGGGTGCCCCGCGCCGCGGGCCCCCACTAGGCTCCCCCGGGACCTGGAGGAACGCGCCCGAAGGGGAGGCAACACGGCCATGGGCCACGTGGAGGTCGCGCACCTGACCTATGTGCTGCCCGACGGACGCACCCTGTTCCACGACGTGTCGTTCCGGGTGGGGGACGGGGTCAAGGCGGCGCTCGTCGGCCCGAACGGTGCGGGGAAGACCACGCTGCTGCGGCTGATCGCGGGGGACGTGCAGCCGGCCGAGGGCAGCGTGACCAGCTCGGGCGGGCTCGGCGTGATGCGCCAGTTCATCGGCGGGCCGCGCCCGGCCGGGCCGGACGGCGAGACGCGGTGGCCGCGCACGGTCGCGGAGCTGCTGCTGTCGGTCGCGCCGCCGCGGGTGCGCGCGGCGGCGGAGCGGCTGGAGCGGGCCGAGCTCGCCATGATGGAGCGGGACGACGAGAAGACCCAGCTCCGGTATGCCGAGGCGCTCGGCGACTACGCGGACGCCGGCGGCTACGACATCGAGGTGCTGTGGGACACCTGCACCACCGCCGCGCTCGGCCTGCCGTACGACCGGGTGAAGTACCGGGACCTCGACTCGCTCTCCGGCGGGGAGCAGAAGCGGCTCGTGCTCGAGGCGCTGCTGCGCGGGCCCGAGCAGACGCTGCTGCTCGACGAGCCGGACAACTATCTCGACGTGCCGGGCAAGCAGTGGCTGGAGCAGGCGCTGCGGGAGACCCCGAAGACCGTGCTGCTCGTGTCGCACGACCGCCGGCTGCTCGCCAACACCGCCGACCGCATCATCACCGTCGAGTCCGGCGGCGTCTGGGTGCACGGCGGCGGGTTCGCCACGTACGCGCAGGCCCGCCGCGACCGCATCGCCCGCCTCGACGAGCTGCGCCGCCGCTGGGACGAGGAGCACGCCAGGCTCAAGCGCCTGGTCAACGACCTCAAGCAGCGGGCCACGGTGAACGACGGCCTCGCCTCGGCCTACCAGGCGGCCCGCACCCGGCTGCGCAAGTTCGAGGAGGCGGGGCCGCCCGAGGCGCCGCCGCGGGAGCGGACCATCGCGGTGCGCCTGCGCGGCGGGCGCACCGGCAAGCGGGCGGTCATGTGCGAGGGCCTCGCCCTGCGCGCGCCCGACGGCACGGAGCTGACCAAGCCGTTCGACCTGGAGGTCTGGTACGGCGAGCGGGTCGCGGTGCTCGGCTCGAACGGATCCGGCAAGTCCCACTTCCTGCGCCTGCTCGCCGGGGAGGAGATCCCGCACAGCGGCACGGCGCGGCTCGGGGCGCGGGTGGTGCCCGGCCACTTCGTGCAGACGCACGGGCGGCCCGACCTGCACGGCCGTACCCCGTGCGAGATCGTGATGACCGAGCACGCCCGGACCCGGCAGGAGGCGATGCAGGCGCTCGCCCGGTACGAGCTCGCGGGCCGCACCGGGGACCAGCGGTTCGAGACGCTGTCCGGCGGGCAGCAGGCCCGGCTGCAGATCCTGCTGCTCGAGCTGTCCGGCGCGACGCTGCTGCTGCTCGACGAGCCCACCGACAACCTCGACCTGACGAGCGCCGAGGCGCTGCAGGAGGGGCTGGAGCGGTACGAGGGCACGGTGCTCGCGGTCACCCACGACCGGTGGTTCGCCGAGTCGTTCGACCGTTTCCTGGTCTTCGGCGCGGACGGCCGGGTGTACGAGGCGCCCGAGCCGGTCTGGGACGAGGGCCGGGCCGCGCTCGCCCGGTGAGCCCGGGGAGCGCCGCGGCACGGCCGGGGCGCGTCTAGTGCCCGGCTAAAGACATCCATAGGAATGCGTCCGAGGCCCGCGTGCCGGGGGCCCGGGCCGGGGGCCCGCCGGTTATCACGGCAGGGTGAGGCAGCGCAGTGTGAATCGGGTCGCCCGTCCGCTCGCCGTCGCGGCGCTGGCGGCGGGCTCACTCCTGGCGGGGTGTACGGCGGAGCCGGATCGGACGACGGAGGTGCTCCGGCCGCTCGCGGCGAAGGAGCGCACCTTCGCGATCATGTCCGCGGGCAAGGACCACCGGGTGATCTGGACGCTGGTGCTCGCCAATCCGAACCGGTGGCATTTCGCGGAGAACGTGGTGGCCACGGTCGTGGGCCGGGACGCCCAGGGCCGTGAGGTGGTGCGCAGCAGGCACCCGGTGGACGCGGTGCCGCCCGGGGGGACCGCGGCGTTCAGCGCGATGACGGCCACCACGACACAACCGGCAAAGGTGGAAATATCCGTCGAATCGTCGCAGTGGAGTAAGGCGGCGCGGATTCCGTCCGCGTTCAAGCGGTTCCCGGTCGCCGACCTCAATACGGTGAAACTGCGCGGCGGGCAATATTTGGTAAGCGGAAATTTGCGGAACCCGTTCCGCAAGGAGGCCGCGACCCTCACCGTCACCGCGGTGCTGCGCGACCGCAACGGCCGCACCACCGGCGGCCGCTCCGATTTCGTGGAGAACGTCGGCCCGGGGGCCTGGCGGCACTTCGTCATCACGGTCCCCAAGGTGGCCGGCGAGGTCGCCCCGGAGCATACCGAGGTGTTCGTCACGCCCTGGGGCTCGACCGCCCGGCCGTACGAGGAGCTGGCCCGGGCGGGCGCGGTGCCGCTGCACACCGACAAGCCGAAGACGGCGCCGTTTCCCAAGGACCGCGGAAGCGAGGCCGCCACCCTTGAGTGAAACATTCTGGGAAGTAGGTCATAAAACTTACGATTTGCGCATTGCGTGCAAAATCGGCCGATTCCCGTCGGCCCTTCAAAAAGCTGGAACTCCCTGTTACCACTTATTACTGTCGGTTACATGAATGACCGCGGTCTGGTCGACGCGCTCCGTGCCCGCGACGCCAACGCCCTCGCCGAGCTGTACGACCGGTACGCCGAAAGCGTCTACCGCTACTGCTGGACGCTCACCGGCGGCCCGGACGGCGCGCAGGTGGCCCTCCGCGACACGATGATCGCGGCCGAGGCGCGGATCCACGCGCTCACCGACCCGGCGCGGTTCAAGGTCTGGCTGTACGCGCTCGCCCGCGGCGAGTGCCTGCGCCGCCGCCCCACCGCCGCGCCCGTCCCCGAGGACGGCCCCGACCAGGCCGGGCTCGGCGCGGTCGCCCGGGACGCCGTCGCCGCCCTCTCCCCGGCGGACCGGGAGATCCTCGAGCTCGTCCACCGGCACGGCTTCTCCATCGCCGACGCGGCCCGGGTCATCGGCATCTCCCGGCGGCAGGCGAAGAGCCGGTACGGCGCCGCGGCCGAGCGGCTATACGACGCGCTCGCCGCCGAGCTGCGCGGCCGCGAGGCCCAGGTGTTCGGCCTGCTGCCGCAGACCGTGCTGCCCGAGTCGCTGCGGGTGCGGGTGATGAGCTGCTTCGCCGACCCGGATCTGCTGCCCTACCGGCGGCTCGTCGCCCGCCGGGTCGGCCCGCTCGACGCCTCGGGCTTCCCGATCGGCGCCGAGCGCCGCGTCTTCCGCGGGGTGACCGCCGGCGCCGCCTCGCTGGCGGTCGCCCTCGTGATCGCGCTCGCCTTCCACCACTTCTGGCTCACCGGCCCGGTGAGCGTCACCGCGGCCCCGGACGGCCACCCGCCGGCCGAGCCGATCGACGTCCGCGCCGCGCCGGGGGGCGCCGGCACCGGCCGGCCGTACCCGGGCGGCCCCGCCTCCTCGGGGGCGAGCCCGCTCGGCCCCGGCCCGGCCCTGGGCGACAACCGGCCCGGCCCGTCCTTCCCCGTCGTCGCCGCCCCGCACCGCACGCCCGGCACGCCCTCCGCGGCGCGGCGCCCGGGGACCTCCGGCGCGCCGTCCCCCGGCGCGGCCACCCGCCCGGCGGGCCCGGTCGTGGAGCTGCGCCCGACCAACAACGTCGTCCGGGCGGCGCCCCCGGCCGAGACGCCGCCCCCGGCCGGGCGCGGGCCCGGCGAGGCGCGCGGGCCGGACCGCGGCGACGTGCGCCCGGAGGCCGGCGGCGAGGCGCGCGCCGGGCGGCAAGAGCACCGGCCGCGGCGCGCTCAGCCGCGGCGCGGCGACCGGCCCCGGCAGGAGCGGCGGGACGAGTCCCGGCGCGGCGCGGCCGGCCGGTCGCCCACCGCGGGCGAGGTCCGCCGGGGCGGCCGTGCGGAGCGTCCGGAGCGCGGCGAGGCGAGCGGGCTCTCGGCCTCACCGCGGGCGGAGGACGCGCCGCGCCGGACACCGCGGGCCTCCGCCACCCCGTGGCAGGCCGTCCGGCGCCCGGTGCGCCCGCGCCCCGGCCCCCGGCCGGAGGCGACCCGGCCCGAGACCCCGAGCGAGCCCGCGCCCGGCCAGGTGCCGTCCCCCACACCCGACGCTCCTCCGCAGACCCCGCCGGAGCGGTGAATCCGGCACCTGCCGCCGGATCCGGCAGAGCGGGGCGATGACCCCTCCCCGCCACCAGTCATCCCATGATTACTTTCTGTAATCATAACGTGTGCAGAGAGTGACGGATGGGAACGGTGTGAAGGGTGAGTTGACCCAGGGGGGAGGGGACCCATGCCGAGTACTGGCTGCCGCCGCGTGGCGGCGATCGTTCTTGGCTTCGCCTGCACCTGTGCCGCGATGACCGGCGAACCGGTGCTCGCCGCCAAGCCCCGGCCATCGGCCGAGGACGTCGCCAAGGCCCGAAAACAGGTGCGCGAACGCGCAGCCGAACTGAAGGAGGTGGGCGTCCGCCTCGCCGAGGCCCGCGCCCGCCAGGAGGAACTCGCCGAGAAGGCCGCCCTCGCCGTGGAGGCGTACAACGAGGCCGTGGTCCGCGCCCAGGCCGCGCAGGCCGAGCACGAGCGGGCCCTGCAGGCGGTGAAGCGGGCCGACGAGATGCTCGCCGCCGCCCGCCGGGACGCCGCCCCCATCGTGGCGGAGAGCTACGGCGGCTACGACCTGACCCAGCCGGGCCTGGCGATGGCCGTCGGCCCCGGCGGCCCCGAGGGGTACCTGCAGCGCACCAGCATGCTGCACCACATGCAGACGCAGCGGGCCCACACCCTGCAGCGCCTCCAGGACATCCTCCGGGTGCGGGCGATCATGCTCAACCGGGCCCGCAAGACGCACGAGGAGCACCAGCGGGCCCTCGAGCGGGCCGAGGCGGCGAAGCGGGCGGCCGAGCAGGCCGTCGCCGAGCAGGTCGCCCAGACCCGCCTGCTCGAGGAGGAGCAGGTGAGGCTGGAGCGGCGGCTGAGCGAGGCGCGGCGGCGCGCCGAGCGCCTGGAACGCCGGCGCAACAGCGCGGTCACCCGGGTGCGGATGACCACCACCGTCCAGGCGCCGGTGGCGGCCGGCTCCGCGCTCACCGTGAAGGGCGTTGGCCACCGGTTCGCGAACGCCGCGTGGGTCCGGGAGGCGCTCGCCGGAAGCCCGTCCGCGACGAAGGGGGAGATCGCGGCGGCGTGGGCGCTCACCCAGCTCGGCAAGCCGTACCGGTGGGCGGGCGCAGGCCCCCACGCCTACGACTGCTCCGGGCTGACGATGCGCGCCTGGGAGCGCGCCGGAGTCCGCCTCGACCACTGGACCGGAACCCAGTGGACCTCCGGCCCGCACGTGCCCATCGACCGGCTCCAGCGGGGCGACCTCGTCTTCTTCGGCAAGGTCAAGGGCGACCCCAAGAGCATCCACCACGTCGGCATCTACATCGGCGACGGCCTCATGGTGCACGCCCCGCGCACCGGCGACGTGGTGCGCGTCGCCCCGATCTGGCGGAATGACCTGTTCGGGGCGACCCGTCCGGCGACCTGATTCACCCTGCGGCGAATCCGCAGCCCCCGGCCACCGCGGTGCCCTTAGGCCCGGTGAGCCGACCGCGCCGCCCGGGCGGCGCGGCGTGCCCGGCCGGTGCGCACCCACCGCCCCGGCCCGGCCCAGGCGCGGCGATCCGCGCGCAAACCCCTACCGCTACTGCTACTGCTGCTGCGCCTTCCGCCTCGCCTCCGCCTCGTGGCGCTCGATGGAACGTTTGATCTCCGCTTCGGCCTCGGCGCGGCCCACCCAGTTGGCGCCCTCCACCGACTTGCCCGGCTCCAGGTCCTTGTAGACCTCGAAGAAGTGCTGGATCTCCAGGCGGTCGAACTCCGGCACGTGGTGGATGTCCTGGATGTGCCCCATCCGCGGGTCCGTGGCCGGCACGCACAGCACCTTGTCGTCGCCGCCCTTCTCGTCCTTCATCCGGAACATGCCGACGGCCCGGCACCGGATGAGGCAACCGGGGAACGTGGGTTCCTGGAGCAGCACGAGGGCGTCGAGCGGGTCGCCGTCGGCCCCGAGGGTGTTCTCGATGAACCCGTAGTCCGCCGGGTACTGCGTGGACGTGAACAGCAGCCGGTCGAGGCGGATGCGGCCCGTCTCGTGGTCCACCTCGTACTTGTTGCGCTGCCCCTTCGGGATCTCGACGACTACATCGAACTCCACGATTCCTCCCGGCTAACGCCAACCCGGGTTGTCCCGGTTCGGCGGTTGATGTCACGGTGGCTAATGTCCGTAGGCGTACATCTCAGCATGACGCATGGCGGAAAGAGGTCAGCCGTGGTGGTCCGGGGTCGGTGGACGCTCGTGGTCAGCCTGCTGCTGCTCCAGTCCTTCACACTCGGCGCCGGCCTGTACGTGTGGACCACCGGGTTCAGCCTCGACGACGCCGCCTCCCAGGCCGCCCCGGAGCCGACCCCGACGCGCACCCCGGTGCCGCTGATCACCGCGGAGGCGGTGCTCGCCAGCGGCTCCGAGGGCACCGCCGTGGACGCCCAGCGCCTCGCCGCCCGGCTCAAGGGGCCGATCGCCGACGCCGCCCTCGGCGGCCGGGTCGGCGCCGTGGTGATGGACGCCGCCACCGGCGACGTGCTGTACGGCAACCGGCCGACCACCGGCCTCACCCCGGCCTCCACCACGAAGGTGGTGACCGCGGTCGCCGCGCTCACCACGCTCGGCCCGGACGAGCGCCTCGCCACCCGGGTGGTGTACGGCAAGGCGAAGAACGCGATCGTCCTCGTCGGCGGCGGCGACCCCACCCTCGCCGGCCCGCAGGCCACCCGTCCCGGCTACCCGCGCCCGGCGAGCCTCAGCATGCTCGCCATCTACACCGCGCGGGCGCTCAAGGCCGCGGGGGTCACGAAGGTCACCCTCGGCTACGACGACTCCCTGTTCAGCGGCCCGCGCACCGCCGACGGCTGGAAGCCGAACTACGTCCCGGAGGGAACGGTCGCCCCGGTCACCGCGCTCATGCACGACTCCGGCCGGGTGAACCCGCGGAACCGGCAGCGCTGGCCGGACCCCGCCCGCGCCACCGCGGCCGCCTTCGCCAACCTGCTGCGGCGGCACGGGATCACGGTCACCGGCGGCCCGCGGGAGGCGAAGGCGGGCGCCACGGCGCAGGAGGTCGCCCGGGTCGAGTCGCCGCCCGTCTACCAGCTCGTCGAGCGCATGCTCACCGACAGCGACAACGACCTCGCCGAGGCGCTCGCCCGGCACGTCGCGCTCCGCCAGGGCCGGCGCGGCACGTTCGAGGACGCCGCCAAGGCGTGCCTGAAGGTGCTGCGCGACCTCGACGCGCACGAGGGGGTGCACATCGAGGACGGCAGCGGCCTGTCGATCCGGAACCGCATCACCCCCAAAGCGCTGGCGAAGCTGCTCGCGCTCGCCGCCTCGCCGGAGAACCCGCACCTGCACACCGTGATCAGCGGCCTGCCGGTGGCCGGGTTCACCGGCACCCTCGACGACCGCTACGACCGGAAGGAGAGCGAGCAGGGCGCGGGCCTGGTGCGCGCCAAGACCGGCACGCTCAACGGCGTCACCACGCTCGCGGGCGTCACCCGCACCGCGAACGGCCGCCTGCTTACCTTCGCCTTCATGGCCGACCGGGTGCCCGCCCACGATCCCGCCGTCGCCGCGATCGACCGCCTCGCCACGATCGTGTCGACATCCTGACCGGATCCGGCGCGGCGTCCGCCGGGGTTGCGGCGGGCCGTACCGGGTAGGACGCGCGAACACGCCCCCGAACGCATACGGTGGAGTCATGCAGGTGATCGACTGGGATCTTGCCGTCGCGACCGGAACCCGCCTGGTACGGCCCGGCCCGCAGGTGAGCCGAGAGGAGGCCCGCCAGGCCGTCGCCGAGTTGCGCCGGCTCTCCCGCGTGGCCGAGGGACACGTGCGGGAGTTCACCCGCATCGACGGCGGGGTCGCGCCGCAGCCTGCCACGATCGTCGACCGGCCGGGATGGATCCGGGCGAACGTGGACGGATTCCGCGTGATCCTGGAGCCGCTCACCGAGCGCGCCCGTCGGTCGAACATGCCCGCGATCGTCGAGGCCGTCGGCTCCCGGATCACCGGTTTCGAGGTCGGCGCGGTGCTGGCGTTCATGGCGTCCCGGGTGCTCGGCCAGTACGAGCTGTTCCTGCCGCCGGACCCGACCGGGAAGGCGCCGACCGGGCGGCTCACCCTCGTCGCGCCGAACATCGTGCACGCCGAGCGTGAGCTCCGCGTCGACCCGCACGACTTCAGGCTGTGGGTCTGCCTGCACGAGGAGACCCACCGGGTGCAGTTCACCGGGGTGCCGTGGCTGCGCGAGTACGTGCGATCCCAGATGACCGATTTCCTGCTCGCCTCCGATGTCGACCTGGCGACGTTGCTGGAGCGGCTGCGCGCCGCGAGCGACGTGGTGGCCGACGTGATCCGCGGCGGCAACGGCAACCTCATCGACGTCATCCAGAGCCCGCGGCAGAAGGAGATCCTCGACCGGCTCACCGCGGTGATGACGCTCGTCGAGGGCCACGGCGACTACGTGATGGACGCGGTCGGCCCGTCCGTGGTGCCGTCGGTCGCGGAGATCCGCGCCAAGTTCCAGCGCCGCCGCCAGGGCGGCTCCCGGATGGACCAGTTCATCCGGCGGCTGCTCGGCATCGACCTGAAGATGCGGCAGTACGCCGAGGGCTCGGCGTTCGTCCGCGCGGTGGTCGACCGGGTGGGCATCGACGGGTTCAACGCGGTGTGGACGTCCCCGGAGACGCTGCCCACGCAGGCCGAGATCGCCCGCCCCGAGCTCTGGCTCAACCGGGTGCACGGGTTCGGCGGGCTCCCCGCCGCGAACTGACGCCCGCGCAGCAACCCGGCCGTACCAGGGGCAGCACGAGGGCATGGGTCCGCATCCCGCCGTCGCCGACGTCCGGCGCGCCGTCCGCGAGAGCCTGGCCGACCTGCCCGCGGGGTCGCTCGTGCTCGTGGCGTGCAGCGGTGGCGCCGACTCGCTCGCGCTCGCCGCGGCCACCGGGTTCGTCGCGCCCCGGATGGGGCTGCGCGCCGGGCTGGTGACCGTCGACCACGGGCTGCAGGAGGGGTCGGCCGAGCGCGCCCGGCAGGTGGCCGGCCTCGCGCCCCGGCTGGGGCTCGACCCGGCCGAGGTGTGCACGGTGACCGTGGGCCGGGCCGGGGGCCCGGAGGCGGCCGCGCGGGAGGCGCGGTACGCGGCGCTCGCCGCCACCGCGGACCGGCTCGGCGCGGCGGCCGTGCTGCTCGGTCACACCCTCGACGACCAGGCGGAGACCGTGCTGCTGCGGCTGGCGCGGGGGAGCGGCACCCGCTCGCTCGCGGGCATGGCGCCGGTGTCCGGCCGCTACCGGCGGCCGCTGCTCGGGCTGCGCCGCCGCCGTACCGCCGAGGCGTGCGCCGCGCTCGGCCTTCAGCCGTGGGAGGACCCGCACAACGCCGACCCCGCGTTCGCCCGGGTCCGGGTGCGCCGGTTCGCGCTGCCCGCGCTCGAGGAGGCGCTCGGCCCCGGCGTGGCCGAGGCGCTCGCCCGCACCGCCCGGCTCTGCGCGGACGACGCCGACGCGCTCGACGCGTGGGCCGAGCGGGTCTGGGCGCGCGCCCGGGCGGAGGGCGAGCGGGCGCTGGCGGACGCGGGCGGGCCGCTCGGGAACGCGGCGGGCGGCGAGGGGCCGGGCGCGGTCGCGCTGTCGGTCAAGGTGCTCGCCGAGGAGCCGCCCGCGGTGCGGCGGCGGGTGATCCGGCGTGCCGCGGTGGCGGCGGGGTCCCGGCCCGCGGCGCTCGCGGCGGTGCACATCGCCGAGGCGGAACGGCTGGTCACCGGCTGGCACGGACAGGGGCGCGTCGCTTTACCCGGGGGGGTGGGCGTGGTCCGGCGGTATGGCACCCTGATATTTGCCAGCGAAAACGTTACATAGAGGGATTTTTCACGTGGACGCAGCCGACATGGGCAGGGACCTCGCGAAGGTCCTCATCACGGAGGAAGAGCTCCAGAGCCGGATCCGGGAGCTCGCGGCGCGTATCGACGCCGACTACGCGGGCAAGGATCTGCTGCTCGTGGGCGTGCTCAAGGGGGCGGTGATGGTGATGGCCGACATCGCCCGCGCCCTGCGCCTGCCGGTCGAGATGGACTGGATGGCCGTCTCCTCCTACGGGGCGGGCACCAAGTCCTCCGGGGTCGTCCGGGTGCTGAAGGACCTCGACACCGACATCGCCGGCCGGCACGTGCTCGTGGTCGAGGACATCATCGACTCGGGGCTCACCCTGTCCTGGCTGCTCCAGAACCTCAAGTCGCGCGACCCCGCCTCGGTCGAGGTGTGCGCGCTGCTGCGCAAGCCCGAGGCGGTGAAGGTGCCGATCGACGTGCGGTACATCGGGTTCGACATCCCCAACGAGTTCGTCATCGGCTACGGCCTCGACTACGCCGAGCGGTACCGCAACCTGCCGTTCATCGGCACCCTCGCCCCGCACGTCTACGGCGGCGACGCCGAGTAGCCCGCCGCACCGTCCCGCGCGCCCCGGGATCCGCTCTCGGCGAAGCGCGCCCCGGCCCGGCGGAGCCGGCGAACAGGACGTGCGATCTTTCCCGAGGGCCGCGCCACCGCGGGAATCGCGCCGCCCTCAATGCGGGGGCGGCGGGGCAGTCCCATACGCTTTAAGCGAAGTCAGGCGCGAATTTGTGATATTGCGCTCCGACGCGATGGAACACAGAGGCACCTGACGTACGTTGGAAGAACAGAGCCGTCGCGGCCGAGCGGTTACCCCGCACGGGTGCGCGGTGTACCTTCTGATTCCGAAGGTGCCATCGCGGCGTCTTCGGGTACTCAGAAGGAGCGGCGTAGGGATGCCGCGACCCCTCGTCCGAGGGGGTGCCAGGCCTTGGTCAGGAAGGGACGGGCCCGCCGGGGTTCCGCATCAATGGATCTCAAGCGATTTACACGTGGGCCACTGCTGTGGATCCTAGGCATCGTCGTGTTGCTCCTGCTCGTCACCACGATGTTCGGTGGGGACGGGAACTATGAACGCACCGACACCTCGAAGATCGTCGCGCTGATCGAGCAGGGCAAGGTCGCGAACGCCAAGATCATCGACAAGGACCAGCGCATCGAGGTCACCACGACCGACGGGCAGAGTTACTACTCCTCGTGGGTCGCCGGGCAGGGCCTCCAGCTCGTCCAGGCGCTCGAGCGGGCCAACCCCCGCCAGGGCTGGACCGTCGAGGTGCCCCGGGAGAACTTCCTGGTCGGGCTGCTGGTGAGCTTCCTGCCCATCGTGATCATCGTCCTCATCTTCCTGTTCATCATGAACCAGATGCAGGGCGGTGGCTCACGGGTGATGAGCTTCGGCAAGTCCAAGGCCAAGCTGGTCACCAAGGACACCCCCAAGACGACCTTCGCGGACGTCGCGGGCGCCGACGAGGCGATCGAGGAGCTCCAGGAGATCAAGGAGTTCCTGCAGAACCCGGCGAAGTTCCAGGCGATCGGCGCGAAGATCCCCAAGGGCGTGCTGCTGTACGGCCCGCCGGGTACCGGTAAGACGCTGCTCGCCCGTGCGGTGGCCGGCGAGGCCGGGGTGCCGTTCTACTCGATCTCCGGTTCGGACTTCGTGGAGATGTTCGTCGGCGTCGGCGCCTCCCGGGTGCGCGACCTGTTCGAGCAGGCGAAGGCGAACGCCCCGGCGATCATCTTCATCGACGAGATCGACGCGGTCGGCCGGCACCGCGGCGCGGGCCTCGGTGGCGGCCACGACGAGCGGGAGCAGACGCTCAACCAGCTGCTCGTCGAGATGGACGGCTTCGACGTCAAGGGCGGCGTGATCCTCATCGCCGCGACCAACCGGCCGGACATCCTCGACCCGGCGCTGCTCCGCCCGGGCCGCTTCGACCGGCAGATCGTGATCGACCGGCCGGACCTCGAGGGCCGCAAGGGCATCCTGCGGGTGCACGCCCGCGGCAAGCCGTTCGCGCCCGAGGTGGACCTCGACACCATCGCCCGCCGTACCCCGGGCTTCACCGGCGCCGACCTGGCGAACGTGATCAATGAGGCCGCGCTGCTCACCGCCCGGAAGGACGAGAAGCTCATCACGCAGGCGACGCTCGAGGAGGCGATCGACCGCGTGATGGCCGGGCCGGAGCGCAAGAGCCGGGTCATGTCCGACCAGGAGAAGAAGATCATCGCGTACCACGAGGGCGGCCACGCCCTGGTGGCGCACGCGCTGCCGAACGCCGACCCGGTCCACAAGATCACGATTCTGTCCCGCGGCCGCGCCCTCGGGTACACGATGACGCTGCCGATGGAGGACAAGTTCCTCGCCACGCGGTCGGAGATGATGGACCAGCTCGCCATGCTGCTCGGCGGCCGCACGGCGGAGGAGCTGGTGTTCCACGAGCCGACCACCGGTGCGGCGAACGACATCGAGAAGGCGACCCAGCTCGCCCGCCGCATGGTCACCGAGTACGGCATGAGCGAGCAGCTCGGCGCCCGCAAGTTCGGCAGCGGTTCGAGCGAGGTGTTCCTCGGCCGGGACATGGGCCACGAGCGCGACTACTCCGAGAAGATCGCCTCGGCGATCGACGAGGAGGTGCGGCGGCTCATCGAGACCGCGCACGACCGGGCCTGGGAGATCCTCGTCGAGTACCGCGACGTGCTCGACAACCTCGTCCTCGAGCTGATGGAGAAGGAGACCCTCTCCCGCGAGGAGGTCCTGCGGATCTTCGCCCCGGTGCGCAAGCGGGAGCACCGCCCGTCCTACCTCGGCTACGGCAAGCGCCTGCCGTCCGACCGTCCGCCGGTCCTCACCCCCAAGGAGCGGGCGGGCAACGGGTCGGGTCCGGCGCTGCCCTCCGGAGGACCGAACGGCGGCCCGAGCGGAGGACCGTCGGCCGACCAGTCGTTGCTGAGCGAGCGTGCCCCCAAGGACGAGGCGTAACGGAACCTGCGGCGACGGGGTCGGTCTTCGCACCGACCCCGCTGTCGTTGTAGGCCATATATATCGGTTAAAACAGACATCGGCGAAGAAATCGCCGATGATGTGGCGGCCCGGCGCCGGCGCCCTGTGAGCCGTGCCGGGCCGGTAAGGAAGTCTCATGGACAGCGAACTGATGCCGGAACGCCGCCCGGAGCCCCCGCCGTTCGACGCGGCCCGCATCGAGAAGGCCGTTCGCGAGATCCTCATCGCCATCGGCGAGGATCCCGATCGCGAGGGCCTGCGCGAAACCCCCGCCCGCGTCGCCCGCGCGTACGCCGAGCAGTTCGCCGGGCTGCGGCAGAACCCCGAGGACGTGCTCACCACCGTCTTCGACGCTGACCACGACGAGATGGTCCTGGTGCGGGACATCGAGGTGTCGAGCGTGTGCGAGCACCACCTCGTGCCGTTCTACGGCGTCGCCCACGTCGGATACATCCCCAACGACAAGGGGCAGGTCACCGGCCTGTCCAAGCTCGCCCGGCTGATCGACGTCTACGCCCGCCGCCCCCAGCTCCAGGAGCGCATGACCTCCCAGGTCGCCGACGCGCTCATGCGGGTGCTGGAGCCGCGGGGCGTGATCGTGGTGATCGAGGCCGAGCACCTGTGCATGACCATGCGCGGCGTGCGCAAGCCGGGCGCGAAGACGATCACCTCGGCGGTGCGCGGCAACTTCCGCAGCAGCGACCGCACCCGGGCCGAGGCGATGGCGCTCATCCTGGGCCGCCGATGACCGGCTCCACACCCCCCGGCCGTCGAGCCGATCGGGCCCCACGCCCTAGGCTGGAGGGCATGACCTCATGGAGCCTGCGTGGGCTGCCGGAACGGGCGCGGTGCCTGGTGATGGGCGTGGTGAACGTCACCCCCGACTCGTTCTCCGACGGCGGCCGGTGGTTCGACACGTCGGCCGCGATCCGGCACGGCCTGGACCTGGTGGCCGAGGGCGCCGACATCGTCGACGTGGGTGGTGAGTCCACCCGGCCGGGCGCCGCCCGGGTGCCGCTGGAGGAGGAGATCCGGCGGGTCGAGCCGGTGATCCGCGCCCTGGTGGCCGAGGGCGTCACGGTCAGCGTGGACACGATGCGCGCCGAGGTCGCCGAGGTCGCGGTCGAGGCCGGCGCCGCCCTCGTCAACGACGTGAGCGGCGGCCTCGCCGATCCGGCGATGGCCCGCGTGGTCGCCGCCGCCGGCGTGCCGTACGTGGTGATGCACTGGCGCGGCCACAGCCGCGACATGGACAGCCGCGCCATCTACACCGACGTGGTCACCGAGGTGCGCGAGGAGCTCGCCAAGCGGATCGACTCGGTGCTCGCCGAGGGCGTCGCCGAGGACCAGATCATCATCGACCCCGGCCTCGGCTTCGCCAAGCGGGCCGAGCACAACTGGGCGCTGCTCAAGCACCTCGACCGGCTCGCCGAGCTCGGCCGCCCCATCCTCGTCGGCGCGTCGCGGAAGCGCTTTCTGAGCCGCCTGCTCGCCGCCCCCGACGGCACCGCCCGGCCCTTCGAGGACTGCGACGTCGCCACGGCCGCCGTGAGCGCGCTCGCGGCCGCCGCGGGCGCCTGGTGCGTGCGCGTGCACGACGTCCGCCCCAACGCGGACGCGGTGCGCGTCGCGGCCGCCTGGCGGGCGGGGGGCGCCGGGTGAGTGTCGTCGCCGAGGTCGAGACGCTCAACCAGGAGTTCTACACGGCGATCGAGAACGGCGACCTCGACCGCATGGAGGCGATCTGGGCCGAGGACACCGACGGCCGCGAGGTCGTGTGCGTGCACCCCGGCTGGGGGATCGTCACCGGGCGGCGGGAGGTGCTGCGCTCCTGGGCGCTGATCATGGCGAACACGCCGTACATCCAGTTCGTCCTCACCGACGTGCGGACGAGCGTGGTGGGCGACGTGGCCGTGGTGTGCTGCGCGGAGAACATCCTCACCGCCGGCGACGAGAGTGAGACCGGCTTCATCGCGGGAAAGGTGGTCGCCACGAACACGTTCGTGCTCACCCCGCAGGGCTGGCGGCTGTGGATTCACCACGGCTCGCCGGTGCTGCAGGGCGATGAGGACGACGAGGACGGGCAGGAGGTCCTGTGACGGCGCTTGACGCCATCAGCGTACGGGGCATCCGGGCCCGCGGCCGGCACGGCGTGCTCCCGGCCGAGCAGGAGCTCGGTCAGGAGTTCACCGTGGACGTCACGCTGTACCTCGACACCGCGCAGGCCGCGGCCACGGACGACCTGAGCCTCACGGTCGACTACGGCGAGCTCGCCACCCGCCTCGCCGCGGTGGTGTCCGGTGAGCCGGTGAAGCTCATCGAGACCCTCGCCGAGCGGCTGGCGCAGGTCTGCCTGTCGTACGCGCGCGTCGAGGAGGTGGAGGTGAGCGTGCACAAGCCCGCCGCGCCCATCCCGCTGCCGTTCGACGACGTGGTGGTGACGATCAGACGGAGGCGGTCATGCGAGTCGTGATCGGGCTGGGCAGCAACCTGGGGCGCCGGCTGGAGAACCTGCAGGGCGCGATCGACACCCTCTTCGACGCTCCGGGGCTGGAGTTCGTCGCCATGTCCTCGGTGTACGAGACCGACCCGGTGGGCGGGCCCGAGCAGGGGCCGTACCTCAACGCGGTGGTGATCGGGGAGACCGAGCTCGACCCGCGGGCGCTGCTCGAGCGCGCGATGAACGTGGAGCGGGCGTTCGGCCGGGTGCGCACCGAGCGGTGGGGGCCGCGCACCCTCGACGTCGACCTGATCACGGTGGACGATGTGATCATGGAGGAGCCGGATCTCACCCTGCCGCACCCCCTGGCACACGAGCGCGCCTTCGTGCTCGTGCCGTGGGTGGAGGCCGATCCGGACGCCGAGCTGCCCGGCCGCGGCTCGGCGGCCGCGCTGCTCGCCTCCCTCGACCAGTCGGGCGTGCGGCGGTGCCCGGACCTGAAGCTGCAACCTCCCGACTAAGGAGGCATGTGAAGCCCAGCCATCCCGGTCTGCTCGTCGCCCTGGTGGTCGTGTCCGCGACGCTCACCTGGGCGGTGCTCCAGGGGGTCTACTCCGAGATCCAGACGCTGCCGTGGACCGCGATCCCGACCGTGGGGCTGCTCGCCCTCGGCGAGGCGTACGCGGGCTGGACCACGCGGGCGCGCATCCTCCGCAAGCCGGGCACCAAGCCGGTCGATCCGATCGCGGTCGCCCGGCTCGTGGCCCTCGCCAAGGCCTCGGCGCTCGCCGGGTCGGTGTTCGCGGGGATCTTCGCCGGGTTCGTGCTGCGCGTGATCGACCTGCTCAGCCTGCCCAAGCCGCGGCACGACGCGATCGTCGGCGGCGGCTCGTTCGTCGCCTGCGTGCTGCTCGTCTGCGCCGCGCTCTACCTGGAGTACTGCTGCCGGGTGCCGAAGGACCCCGACCGGACCACCCCGCCGGCGGCGGGCGAGTAGCGCACCGCGGCGGGCGGGGGAGGAGGACGCCGCCCGCCGCCGGTGAGCGAACCGGTACGCCGTCCGCCTCCGGCGGGCGAACGGCACACGACCCGGCCCCGGCGGGCGGACGGTACACGGCCTGTCCGTCGGGCGCGCCCCGGCCTACTTGTCGATGTCGCCGACGACGAAGAACATCGAGCCGAGGATGGGGACGATGTCGGCGACCGTGTGGCCGGGCAGCACCTCCCGCAGCGCCTGCACGTTGTTGAACGAGGCCGAGCGGAGCTTGAGCCGCCACGGGGTCTTGTCGCCCTTGGAGACGAGGTAGTAGCCGTTGATGCCGAGCGGGCTCTCGGTCCAGGCGTAGGCGTGGCCCTCGGGCGGCCGGAGCACCTTGGGCAGCCGCTGGTTCACCGGCCCCGGCAGCTCGCGCAGCCGCTCGGCGCACGCCTCGGCGAGCGTGAGCGACTGCTCCACCTGGCGCAGCAGCACCCGGAACCGGGCGTGGCAGTCCCCGGCCGTCTCGGTGACCGGGGTCACCTCCAGCTCGCCGTACGCCAGGTAGGGGTCGTCGCGGCGCAGGTCGAGGCCGACGCCGGAGGCGCGGGCGATCGGGCCGCTCACGCCGTACTGCAGCACCGTCTCGCGGTCGAGGCGGCCGACGCCGACCGTGCGCTCGGCGAAGGCCGGGTCGCCGAAGATCAGCTCCTCGTAGTCGGGGAGGCGGCGCCGTACCGCGGCGACGGTTTGGTCGACCTGGTCGAGCCAGCCGTCGGGCAGGTCCTCCTTCAGGCCGCCGACCCGGTTGAACATGTAGTGCATGCGGCCGCCGGAGATCTCCTCCATCACCCAGCGCAGCCGCTCGCGCTCGGCGACGCCGAGGTCGGGCGGGGCCGAGCCGAGGCCGAGCGGGTGCACGCCGAGGAACATCAGGTGGCTGAGCACCCGGTTGAGCTCGGCGAGCAGGGTCCGCGCCCAGGTGGCCCGCTCCGGCACGGTCATGCCGAGCATGCGCTCCACCGCGAGCACCACGCCCAGCTCGTTGGCGAACGCCGACAGCCAGTCGTGGCGGTTGGCGAGCATGATGATCTGCCGGTAGTCGCGAACCTCGAAGAGCTTCTCCGCGCCGCGGTGCAGGAAGCCGACGATCGGTTCGGCGGCGACGATGCGGTCGCCGTCGAGGGTGAGCCGCAGCCGGAGCGCGCCGTGGGCCGAGGGGTGCTGCGGGCCGATGGTGAGGACGGTGTCCTCGGTCTCCCCCGGTGCGGCCGCGGCGGCGCCGATCCCCACTACGCGCTCGGTCATGCCCCCAGTATCGCGGAGGGCGGCCGCCGCCTCGGCCCGCCGTACCGGCCGGGGCAGGGTATGGCCACCCGATCGGGACAGATTGGGCAAGTTTGCACCATGATCGGCAATTGATTCCTGATTAGGATTGGCGCGTGCGGTTTGACCCTTGGGATCCGGAATTCGTCGCCCACCCCTACGACGTCTACGCCCACCTGCGCGAGCACGAGCCGGTGAGCTACTTCGAGCCCACCAACCAGTGGCTCATCAGCCGCCACGCCGACGTGGACGCGCTGCTGCGCGACCGCCGGCTCGGCCGCAGCTACCTGCACGTCGCCACCCACGAGGAGTTCGGCCGGGAGCCCGAGCCGGACTGGCACGCGCCGTTCTGGCGGGTGGTCCGGGCGGGCATGCTCGACGTCGAGCCGCCGGTGCACACCCGGCTACGGCGGCTGGTGTCGAAGGCGTTCACCCCGCGCATGGTGGAGTCGCTGCGGCCCCGGATCCGGGCGATCGCCACCGACCTCGCCACCCGGTTCGCCGAGCAGGGCGGCGGCGACCTGATCGCCGAGGTGGCCGAGCCGCTGCCGGTCACCGTGATCGCCGACATGCTCGGGGTGCCCGAGTCCGACCGGCACCTGCTGCGGCCCTGGTCGAACGACATGTGCCTGATGTACGAGCTCAACCCGCCGCTCGAGTACCAGCGGCGGGCGGTGCGCGCCGCCGAGGAGTTCGCCGAGTACCTGCGCGGCCTCGCCGCGGCCCGGCGGGAGAACCCCGGCGACGACCTGATCTCGCAGCTCGCGCAGGTGGCCGACGAGGGCGACCGGCTGACCGAGGACGAGCTGATCGGCACCTGCGTGCTGCTGCTCAACGCCGGGCACGAGGCGACCGTGAACGCCACCGGCAACGGGTGGTGGGCGCTGTTCCGCAACCCGGACCAGCTCGACCGGCTGCGCGCCGCGGTGCGGGACGGAGACCACCGCTTCGTCGCGACCGCCGTGGAGGAGCTGCTGCGCTGGGACACCCCGGCGCAGATGTTCGAGCGCTGGGTGCTCGAGGACATCGAGGTCCACGGCGTGCGCATCCCGCGCGGCTCCGAGGTCGCGCTGCTGTTCGGCTCGGCCAACCGGGACCCGGCGGTCTTCGCCGACCCCGACCGGCTCGACCTCGGCCGCGACCCCAACCCGCACATCTCGTTCGGCCTCGGCATCCACTACTGCCTCGGCGCCCCGCTCGCCCGGATCGAGCTCGCCGAGTCCTTCGCCGCGATCCTGCGCGCCGCCCCGGACATCGAGCCGGTGCGCGAGCCGGAGTGGAAACCCGGCTACATCATGCGCGGCCTGAAGGCCCTGGAGCTGCGCACCGGCTGAGCCTTTCCCGCCCACGTGCCCGGGTACGGCGCGGCGGCCGCCGGCCCGGGTGATCCGGACGTGGCCGACTTCGCCGCGGGTGTTCCACGGCGGCGGCCGCGCCTCCGCGTCCTGCGCCGGGCGGGTACGGCCGGCCGTACCCGGACGGCGGCGGGGCGAGGCCCGCGCCGGTGACGGCCGGCGTCCGCACCGGTCGCCCGTGGCGTCCCGCCCTGCTCGCACGGCCCCGGCGGGGGCCGACCCGAGGGCCTGCCCGCGCGTCCGGTGATGTCAGTGCTTGCCCCGGTTTGACACTCTTGATGGCTAACCGCTATCTATTAGCCAACCGTTAGGGGCCAACCGTTAGGGGACGGCATGCAGGATGCGGTGCTGGCGTTCCTCGCCAAGGAGCCGGCGCACGGGTACCACCTGCACACCCGGCTGCGGCGCGCTCTCGGTCCCCTCGGGGAGTCCCTCAACCGCGGGCAGATCTACGTGACGCTCGCCCGGCTGGAGCGGGCGGGGCTCGTCGTCGCCGAGCGCGCCGCGGGCCTCCCCGAGCGGCCGGAGCGCAAGGTGTACGCGCTGACGCCGGCCGGGCGGGAACGGGTGGCCGCCTGGCTGAACGAGGTGGGCTGGCCGAAACCGGACCTGGCCGAGTTCCACCTGAAGCTCACCGCCGCCGCGGCGACCCGGCTCGCCGACCCGGTGGCGCTCGTGGCGGCGCAGCGCCGGGAGGTGATGCGCCGCCTGCGCGAGGTGCAGCAGGCGGCGCTGGCCGAGCCCGCGGAGTCCGGCGCCGGGCCGCTGCTGGAGGGGATCGTGCTGCGGCTGCAGGCCGATCTGCGCTGGCTGGACGCGTGTGAGCGGGCCTGGTCCGGGGCCGGCGACGCGGCCGGGGGAGGGTGACGATGCCGGGTGCCGTGATCCGGGCCCGCGGCCTGGTGAAGCATTTCGGCCGGGGCCAGAGCCTCGTCCGCGCGGTGGACGAGATCGACCTGGAGGTCGCCGAGGGGGAGACGCTCGCCGTCATGGGACCCAGCGGATGCGGCAAGTCGACCCTGCTGCACCTGCTGGGCGGCCTGGAGCGGCCCACCGCCGGAGAGGTGTGGGTGGCCGGCCGGCGCATCGACACGCTGAGCGAGCGGGCCCTGGCGGGCGTGCGACGCCGGTCGGTGGGGTTCGTCTTCCAGTCCTTCCACCTGGTGGAGGAGCTGTCGGCGGCCGAGAACGTGGAGCTGCCCGCGCTGCTCGCCGGATGCTCGCCGCGCGAGGCGCGGCGGCGGGCGATGCTGCTGCTGGAGCGCGTCGGGCTCGCCGGCCGCGCCCGGCACCTGCCCTCGCGGCTGTCGGGCGGCCAGCGGCAGCGGGTCGCCATCGCCCGCGCGCTGGTCAACGAGCCGCTGGTCGTGCTCGCCGACGAGCCGACCGGCAACCTCGACACCGCGGCCACGCTCGAGGTGCTGCGGATCTTCGCGGAGCTGCGCGCCGCCGGCCAGACCCTGGTGATCGTCACGCACGACGAACGCGTCGCGGCCACCGCGGACCGGCTGGTGTCGATGCGCGACGGGATGTTCGTCGACGACACCCGCCTCGCCGCCGCCCGGCCGCGCGGCCTGGGCGGGCTGCTCTGGCCGGAGGACTGACCGCGTGGGCTCCCTGCTGCTCGCCGTACGCCTGGCCCTGGCCAACGTGCGCCGCCACCCGGCCCAGGCCGCGATGCTGTTGCTCTCGGTGACCGTGGCCACCGCCACGATGGCGCTGGGGCTCTCCCTGCACGGGGTGAGCGACGCGCTGTACGCGCATACCCGCGCGGCCACCGCCGGGCCGGACGTGGTGGTGCTCTCCGGCGAGTCGGGCCCCGAGGTGAGCGCCGCGCTGGCCTCGCTCACCGACCGCCCCGACGTGGTCGCCCACCACGGCCCCTACCGCATCGTCTACGCCGAGCTCACCGCGCGCGGCGCGGTGGCCTCCCCGGTGGTGGTGCACGGCTTCGCCGAGCGGCCCGGCCCGGTCAACCGTCCGCTCGTCACCGACGGACGGTGGGTACGGCCCGGCGGCACCGTCCTCGAACGCGGCTTCGCCGACGCGCTCGGCGTGGGCGTCGGCGACCGCGTCACCATCGCCGGCCGCTCCTACCCCGTCGTGGGGATCGCCGTCACCGCGGCCACCTCCATCTATCCGTGGGGCGCGCAGATCGGCCCGTACGGCGGCCCCAGCGACTACACCGGCCTGGCCTGGATGACCGCCGCGGACGCCCGGGCGCTGGCGCGGTCCCGGGACCTCCCGGTGACCACGGCCATCGACCTCAGGCTGCGCGACCCCGCCGCGGCCGACACCTTCCGCCACACCGTCCCCGACGACCACCCCGTCCGCGTCTTCCGGCCCACCTTCCGCTCCTGGCAGTTCACCGCCCAGCACGACAAGGTGATCCTCCGGAACGCGCAGCCGATCCTCGTCATCGGCGGCTGGATGCTCGGCTTCCTCGCCGTCACCGGGGTGGCGACGCTCGCCGCGGGGCGCGTCGCCGAGCAGACCCGCCGGGCCGGGCTGCTCAAGGCCGTCGGCGCCGGGCCGGGCCTGATCGCCGCCGCCCTGCTCACCGAGTACCTGGCGGCGGCGCTGGCCGGCCACGCGCTCGGGCTGGCGCTCGCCCGCCTCGCTCTGCCCGTCGTCGCCGCCCCCACCGCCAGCCGGATCGGCGACGCCGAGCCGACGGCCGGCGCCGTCGTCGCGGCCACCGTCCTCGCCGTGGCGGTGGCGGTGCTCGCCGCGCTGGGGCCCACGCTGCACGCCATGCGCACGGCGACCGTCACGGCGCTCGCCGCCTCCGCCCGCTGGCCGCGCCACCGGCCGCTGCTCAACGCGCTGACCGCGCCGCTGCCCACGCCCCTGCTGCTCGGGCTCCGGCTCGCCGCCCGCCGGCCGGGCCGTGCCGTACTGCAGGCGTGCACCACCGCCACCACCGTGGTCGCGATCACCGTCCTGCTGACCGTCCACGCCCAGCGGGAGCGGGGCTACGGCCTCGACGGCTCGGTCGCCCTGCCCAACCTGCGCGGCCTGCACGACCGCCGGCTGATGCTCGCGATCACCGTGCTGCTGGTCGCGCTCGCGATCGTCAACATCCTCACCTTCACCTGGACCACCGCGATGGAGGCCCGGGCGACCATGGCGATCGCCCGCGCGCTCGGCGCCACCCCGGGCCAGGTCACCACCGCGCTGTCCGCCGCCCAGCTGCTGCCCGGCCTGCCCGGGGCCGTCCTCGGCGTGCCGCTGGGCTTCCTCGTGTACCTGCTGTTCGCCACGGGAAACTCGGTCCCGCCGCGGCCGTCCTGGATGGCCGGCGCTGCGCTCGGCACCCTCCTGGCCACCGCGGCGCTCACCGCCCTGCCCGCCCGCCTGGCGGCGCGCCGCTCGGTGGCCCGGGAGCTCGCCGCGGAGGCCGCCTAGCGGCGTCAGGGGAGGTTCACCCGCTGAGCGAGCCAGCCGAACGCGCCGAGACCGGCCGGGTCGATGAGCTCGGCCTCCTCGCCGACCCGGGCGAGCGCGCGCAGGTAGGCGCGCGGATCGGTGCGGGCGAGGTGGAGCGGCGGCGGGGCGCCGGTGACGCCGAGGGCGCGCAGCGCCTCGCGCTGGGTGGTGAGCTCGGTCGCGGTCGCGCCCGCCCGCTCCCCGGCCGCGGCGACCGCGTCGAGCGCGACGTGCGCGGTGATGTCGCACGAGCCGTCGGGCACCGGCGGGACCGTGCGGCCCTCCCGGTAGGCGGCGAGCGTGCCGCCCGGCGGCCGGTCGCGCAGGGAGTGGGCGTAGTCGGCGGCGACCGCGAGCCCGCGGTCGATCCGGCCGACCAGCGCGGCCCACGCCTCGTCCCGCGGCCGACCGATCTCCGCCCGGTCGCCGGGCCTGCGCAGCGGCCACCAGCGCTCCAGCCAGGCGAGGTCCGCGGCGCACGGCTCGCCGCCGAGCCGCTCGGCGCCGGTGCGCGGGTCGACGAGCACGAGCCGCGGGCCGTGCTCGGTCAGCTCGGCGACGTCGAGCGGGACGTTGTCGAGCCACTCGTTCGCCACCACGAGGCCGCGCAGCCGGTCCGGCACGGTGCGGGTCCACGCGATGCGCTCGGGCAGGCCGGGCGGGCGCGGGGCGAGCTCCACCGCGGTGACCCGCAGCCGGGCGGCGAGCTCCGGCCGGGCGAGCGCGAGCACGCGCGCCGCGAGCGTGCCGTCCCCCGCGCCCATGTCCACGAAGTCGAGCACGGCGGGGTGCCCGAGCCGGGCGTCGACGTCGGCGAGCAGGCGGCCGATCGCCTCGGCGAAGACCGGCGAGGCCGCGACCGAGGTGCGGAAGTGCCCCGCGGGCCGCTCGCGGAGGTAGAAGCCGGCCTCGCCGTACAGGGCGCGCCGGATCGCCTCCCGCCAGGTGAGCCACACGCGACACGACGCTACCGGCACGCCGCCCCGCCGTGCGCGCTCCGGCGCGTACGGCACGGCGGCAGCCGGCGCGCTCGGCGCGGGAGCCTGCCGCCGCCCCGGCCCGCCCCCGGCGCGGTGACCTCCGGCGACCGGCCGGGGCGGCACAAGTTACGCTGGGGCCGACTGCCGTGGCCGGACGGCCCGAGGCGGTCCGGGCGCACGCCCGCGGGCCGCCGCGGACCGCCGCCAGACCCGATGGCGATGGGACGAAGTCATGGACCTCAGTGATCGCCCGGCGCGACTCGACGTGGGCGTCGTCGGGGCCGGACGGGTCGGCTCGGCGCTCGGCGCCGCCCTCGCGCAGGCCGGCCACCGCGTCGTCGCCGCGAGCGGCGTCTCCGACGCCTCCCGTCGCCGCGCCGTGGAACGCCTCGGTGTCACCGAGATCGTGCGGCCGGAGGAGGTGGTCGAGGCCGCCGGGCTGGTGCTGCTCACCGTCCCCGACGACGTGCTCCCCGGCCTCGTCTCCGGCCTCGTGGCCACCGGCGTGAACCTGCGCGGCAAGCTGCTCGTGCACTGCAGCGGCGCGTACGGCCTCGCCGTGTTCGACCCGGCCACCCGGGCCGGGGCGCTGCCGCTCGCGCTCCATCCCGTGATGACCTTCACCGGCCGCGACGACGACCTGCGCCGGCTCACCGGCTGCTTCTTCGGCGTCACCGCGCCCGATCCGCTGCGCCCGGTCGCCGAGGCCCTGGTGATCGAGATGGGCGGGGAGCCCGCCTGGATCGAGGAGAAGGACCGGGCGCTCTACCACGCGGCGCTGGCGAGCGCGGCGAACCACATGGTGACCCTGGTCGCCGAGTCCGAGCAGCTGCTGGCGAAGATCGGCGTGGAGCACCCCGGGCGCATGCTCGGCCCGCTGCTCGGCGCCGCCCTCGACAACGCGCTGCGGCTCGGCATGGCCGGGCTCACCGGGCCGGTGGTGCGCGGCGACGCCGGCACGGTGCGCAAGCACGTGGACGCGCTCATCCTCGCCGCGCCCGAGGCGGCCGACGCCTACGTCGCCCTGGCCCGGCTCACCGCCGACCGGGCGCTCGCCGCGGGATTGCTCAAGCCGGAGCAGGCCGAGCGGCTGCTCGACGCACTGGGGGGAAACCGATGGACCTGATCATCGCCCGCGACCGGAGCGAGCTGGCCGAGGCGCGCGCCAAGCTCGGGCTCACCGGCGGCCCGGGCTCGCCCACGCTCGCCCTGGTACCGACGATGGGGGCGCTCCACGAGGGCCACCTGTCGCTGATCCGGCTCGCCAGGAAGCACGCCGACCTCGTCGCGGTGAGCATCTTCGTCAACCCCCTCCAGTTCGGGCCGGGGGAGGACTACGACCGGTACCCGCGGACCTTCGACGCGGACGTGGCAGCGTGCCGCGCCGAGGGGGTGAACCTGATCTTCGCGCCGTCGGCCGAGGTGATGTACCCGCCGGACCGGCAGGTGGGCGTCTCCTCCGGCCGCATGGGCACGATCGTCGAGGGGCGTTTCCGGCCCGGCCACTTCGACGGCGTGCTCACCGTGGTGCTCAAGCTGTTCAACCTGATCCGCCCCGACGTGGCGATCTTCGGCCAGAAGGACGCCCAGCAGCTCGCCATGATCCGGCGCATGGTCACCGACCTCGACGTCCCGGTGCGCATCATCGGCGCGCCGATCGTGCGCGAGCCGGACGGCCTGGCGATGTCGAGCCGCAACCGGTACCTGTCGCCGGAGGAGCGCGAGATCGCGCTCGCCCTCTCCCGCGCGCTGCGCGAGGGCGCGGCCCGCCGTACCCCGGCCGAGATCGTCGCGGCGACCCGGGCCGTGCTCGACGCGGCCCCGCTGCAGGTCGACTACGTCGTGCTCGCCGACCCGGCGACGTTCGAGGAGGTGGGCGAGGACCACGTCGGCGAGGCCGTGCTCGCCGTCGCCGCGCGGGTCGGCACCACCCGGCTCATCGACAACGTCACGGTCACGCTGCCGCCGCGCGGGGAGTGAGCCAGGGCGGCCCCGGGAATCGGCCGCGGCCGGGGACACGTTATCGTCATGTTGACGAATTCAGGCACGACCCCCGGAGGCCGATGTGACCGGCGCACCCGCCCTCCCCCGACGGCTGACCGCCCCTGAGCCCGGCTGGACCGTGCACGCCGACGTCGTGGTCGTCGGCTCCGGCATCGCCGGGCTCACCGTCGCGGTCCGGTACGCCGAGCTGGTCCCGGACGCGAAGGTGCTCGTGGTCACCAAGGACGTGCTGAGCGCCGGGTCCACCCGCTGGGCCCAGGGCGGCATCGCCGCGGTCGTCGACCCCGACGACACCCCGGCCGCGCACCTGAGCGACACGCTCGCCGCCGGGGCCGGGCTGTGCGACGAGTACGCGGTCCGGGTGCTCGTCACCGAGGGGCCGGAGGCGCTGCGCTGGCTGATCACCGAGGGCGCCCGGTTCGACCGCGGCCCGGACGGCGAGCTGCGGCTCGGCCGCGAGGGCGGGCATCGGCGCAACCGCATCGTGCACGCGGGCGGCGACGCCACCGGCGTGGAGGTGCAGCGCGCCCTCGTCGAGGCCGCCCGGCGGCGGGGCATCGAGACGATCGAGCACGCGCTCGCCCTCGACCTGCTCACCGACGCCGAGGGGCGGGCCTGCGGCATCACGCTGCACGTGATGGGGGAGGGCACCCGGGACGGCGTGGGCGCGGTGCGGGCCGGCGCGGTCGTGCTCGCCACCGGCGGCATGGGCCAGGTGTACGCCTCCACCACCAACCCGGCGGTGTCCACCGGCGACGGGCTCGCGCTCGCGCTGCGCGCCGGGGCGGTCGTGCGCGACCTGGAGTTCGTGCAGTTCCACCCCACCGTGCTGTGGCTCGGCGAGGACTCCACCGGCCAGCAGCCGCTGATCTCCGAGGCGGTGCGCGGCGAGGGCGCCTTCCTGATCGACGAGAGCGGCGAGCGGTTCATGCGGGACGTGCACGAGCTCGCCGACCTCGCCCCGCGCGACGTGGTGGCCAAGGCGATCATGCGGCGGATGCGCCAGACCGGCGCCGACCACGTCTACCTCGACGCCCGGCACTTCGGCGAGGAGAAGTGGCGCACCCGGTTCCCCACGATCTACGCGGTCTGCCGGGAGCACGGCATCGACCCGGTCACCGAGCCGATCCCGGTGGTGCCCGCCGCCCACTACTCCGGCGGCGGCGTGCTCACCGACACGCGGGGCCGTACCACCGTGCCCGGCCTGTACGCCTGCGGCGAGGTGGCGTGCACCGGCGTGCACGGCGCGAACCGGCTCGCCTCGAACTCGCTGCTCGAGGGGCTGGTGTTCGCCTGCCGTATCGCCCGCGACCTCGCCCGGCCGCGGCCGCTGCCCGGCGACCCGGCCCCCGACACCCGGCCGCACGGCCTCGTCGACCCGCGGGTCCGGCCCCGCGTCCAGACGCACATGAGCCGCGGCGCGGGCGTGCTGCGCAGCGAGGAGAGCCTGCGCGAGGTGGCCCGCTTCCTCATGGACGCCCGGTGGACCCCGGTCGAGGTGGCGCCCGGCGTCGACTCGTGGGAGGCGACGAACCTGCTCACCGTGGCCACCGTGCTCACCGCGGCCGCGCTCGCCCGCAAGGAGACCCGAGGGTCGCACTGGCGCGAGGACTTCCCGGACCGGAATGATGCGGAGTGGCTCGGCCACCTCGACGTGACCCTGGATGGGGGGATGACCTTCGTGGCGCACGACGACGCCGTGCTTCCCCGGCACCTCGACGCCGACCTGGCCGCGGCCGGGCTCGACCCGCAGGCCGTGCTGCGCCTGGTCCGGACCGCGCTGGAGGAGGACCTCGCCGAGGCGGGCGACGTGACCAGCCGGGCGACGATCCCGGCGGAGCAGACCGCCACGGCGGACTTCGTCGCGCGCCGCGACGGCGTCGTCGCCGGCCTGCCGGTCGCCGAGGCCGTGCTCGCCGTGGTCTCCGCGAACCGGGTCACCGCGGTACGGCACGCCGAGGACGGCGACCGGGTCAAGGCGGGTGAGGTGCTGATGACCGTCACCGGACCGGCCCGGGACATCCTCACCGCGGAGCGCACCGCCCTCAACTTCCTCACCCACCTGTCCGGCGTCGCCACCCTCACCGCGCGCTGGGTGGCCGCGGTGGCCGGCACCAAGGCGAGGATCCGGGACAGCCGCAAGACCCTCCCCGGGCTGCGCGCGCTGGAGAAGTACGCGGTCCGCTGCGGCGGCGGTGTCAACCATCGAATGTCGCTGTCCGACGCCGCTCTGATCAAGGACAATCACGTGGTGGCCGCGGGAGGGGTGGACAAGGCGTTCCGCGCCGTGCGGGCGGCGTACCCGGACCTGCCGATCGAGGTCGAGGTGGACCGCATCGACCAGATCCCGCCCGTGCTCGCCGCGGGCGCGCAGGAGATCCTGCTGGACAACTTCACCGTCGAGGAGCTCGCCGAGGCGGTGCGCCTGGTGAACGGCCGGGCGCGGCTGGAGGCCAGCGGGGGTCTCACCCTGGAGACGGCCCGCGAGGTCGCCGAGACCGGCGTCGACTACCTCGCGGTGGGCGCGCTCACCCACTCCGCGGCCGCTCTGGACATCGCGCTGGACCTGCGGAGGGCCTGATGCTGCTGGCCGTCGACGTCAGTAACACCCACACGGTGCTGGGGCTGTTCGATGGAGAGGAGGTCATCGAGCACTGGCGGATCGCCACCGACCCGCGGCGCACCGCCGATGAGATCGCCGTGGTGCTGCAGGGGCTGCTCGCCCAGTCGCCGCTGCTGAAGAACGCCGACATCAGCGGCATCGCGATCTGCTCGACGGTGCCGTCGGTGCTCAACGAGATGCGGGAGATGTCCCGCCGCTACTACGGCGACGTGCCCACGGTCGTGGTCGAGCCGGGGGTGCGCACCGGCGTGCCGGTCCGCATGGACAACCCCAAGGAGGTCGGCGCCGACCGGGTGGTGAACGCGCTCGCCGCCTACACCCTCTACCGCGGGCCGTGCGTGGTCGTCGACTTCGGCACCGCGACCTCGTTCGACGCGGTCTCGGCGAAGGGCGAGTACGTCGGCGCGGTGACCGCACCCGGCATCGAGATCTCCGTGGACGCCCTCGCCTCGGCCGGTGCGCAGCTGCACAAGGTGGAGCTGGTCCGGCCGCGCTCGGTGATCGCCAAGAACGCGGTGGAGGCGCTGCAGTCGGGGATCGTGTACGGCTTCGCCGGGCTCGTCGACGGCATCGTCGAGCGCATGTCCGCCGAGCTCGCCCCCGACCCGGAGGACGTCACCGTGGTCGCCACCGGCAGCCTCGCCCCGCTCGTCGTCGGCGAGGCCGGGTCGATCGACGTGCACGAGCCCTGGCTCACCCTGATCGGCCTGCGCCTCATCTACCAGAAGAACACCTCCCAGTGACCGGGCCGGTGCCGCCGTCCTCCTCCCACGGCGCGCACGGCTCCTGACGCGGCCCCTGACACGGCGTCTGACACGGCGCCGCCGTACCGTCCGTCGTACGGGGCCGCCGGCGGCCGACCGGACATCGGGGGCGCGGGCGAGGGTGCCCCCGGTTCTCCTCGGTCCAGATCACGCGCGCGTGCTCGCTACCCTTAAGCCTGTGACCGAAGATGTGACGACGACCTCGCTTCCCGAACAGATGCGGGTACGCCGGGAGAAGCTGGAGCGCCTCCGCAAGGAGGGCATCGACCCCTACCCGGTGAACTTCCCGCGGACCACGACCATCGCCGAGGTCCGGGAGAAACACCAGGGGCTGCCTCCGGACACCGCGACGGGCGAGCGTGTCGGGGTCACCGGCCGGGTCATGCTGCTGCGGACGAGCGGCAAGCTGTGCTTCGCGACGATCCGCGACGGCACGGCCGCGATGCAGATCATGCTCTCGCTCGACCGCGTCGGCGAGGAGGCGCTGGCCCGGTGGAAGCGGGACATCGACCTCGGCGACCACGTGGGCGTCGAGGGCGAGGTGGTCACGTCGCGGCGCGGTGAGCTGTCGGTCATGGTGGACCGGTGGGCGCTGACCTCCAAGTGCCTGCGGCCGCTGCCGGACAAGCACAAGGGCCTCACCGACCCCGAGGCCCGGGTGCGCATGCGGTACGTCGACCTCATCGTGAACGACGAGGCGCGCCGCATGGCGTACCTGCGCAGCGAGACCGTGCGGGCGGTGCGCGACTTCTGGCACGAGGAGGGCTACCTCGAGGTCGAGACGCCGATGCTGCAGCCGATCCACGGCGGCGCCGCGGCACGGCCGTTCAAGACCCACATCAACGCCTACGACATGGAGCTCTATCTGCGCATCGCGATCGAGCTCTACCTCAAGCGGCTCGTGGTCGGCGGCATCGAGAAGGTCTTCGAGATCAACCGGAACTTCCGGAACGAGGGCGCCGACGCGACCCACAACCCCGAGTTCACCATGCTCGAGGCGTACGGCACCTACCTCGACTACCACGACATGGCGCGGCTCACCCAGCGCATGTACCAGCGGGCCGTGGTGGCCGCGCTGGGCACCACGGTCGTGGTGCACGAGGGCAAGGAGTACGACCTCGGCCTGGAGGAGTGGCCGCGGATCACGCTGTACGGCTCGGTCTCGGAGGCGCTCGGCGAGGAGATCACGCCGGACACGCCGCTGGAGACGCTGCGGCGCTTCGCCGACAAGCGCGAGATCCAGTGGGACCCCAAGTGGGGGCCGGGCAAGCTCGTGCAGGAGCTGTTCGAGGCGCTCGTCGAGCACACGCTGATCCAGCCCACCTTCGTGATGGACTACCCCGTCGAGACCTCGCCGCTCACCCGGCAGCATCGGGACGACCCCCGGCTCACCGAGAAATGGGACCTCATCGGTTTCGGCACCGAGCTCGCCACCGCGTATTCGGAGCTGATCGATCCCATCGAGCAGCGCCGCCGGCTCACCGAGCAGTCGCTGCTCGCGGCGGGCGGGGATCCGGAGGCGATGCAGCTCGACGAGGATTTCCTCCGGGCATTGGAGTACGGCATGCCGCCGACCGGCGGCGTGGGCGTCGGGATCGACCGGATGATCATGGCGTTCACCGGCAAGAACATCCGGGAGACGATCCTGTTCCCGCTGGTCAAGCCCGTGCAGTGAATCCGGACGCTATATTTCGTCCGTTTTAGTGAAATCTCAAATTGCATGCCGAGGGGTGTGATCGGAAAAGCCGATCATGCCCCTCGGTGACGTGTTTGTGGGGTTCTCCACAGAACCGTCGCCGGGCGCTTGACGACCTTGATCGATGCGTTTAGCGTTCCACACGGAGCGGGCCAAGACAAAGCGACATCGCCGAGTTCGTCGTGAGGGAGGTTTCCCGATGGCGGTTCCCGATGTGGTCTCGCAACGGGGCGATCGCGTCGTCGACACGGAGGGCGTAACGCTCACCGAGGAGGACCTGCTCCTGCTGTCCGAGCTCGCCAAGGGGGTCACGGTCGACCGGGTCGGGCGGCGGCTCGACGTGAGCGGGCGCACCGTGCGGCGGCGGCTGCGCGGCATCTGCGACCGTATCGGCGTCGCCACCGCCATCGAGGCGGTCGCCTGGGCGGCCCGCAGGCGACTCATCTGACCGGCGTTTCCGGCCGCGCGCCCGAGCGTGGCGCGGCCCGGACCTCGGCGTACCTCCGGTCGGCGGGGCCGCGGCGGTCGCCGAGGTTTCCGCGTTTCCGACCGGTGTTTCCGGCCGGCGCCGGACTCGGCGGTGCCGCAGGAGGGTGGGAACCGCATCACGGCGCCGGCGAGCCGTGCGTGACGAGCCCGCTGCGGACGCCTCGCGGCGCGGCCGGTGATCGCGTCAGTCGGCGATGCGGACGGCCCCCGCGAACGGCCGGTCGTTGATCGAGGCCACGCGCACCACGTCACCGGTCCGCGGCGCGTGCACCATGAGGCCGCCGCCGATGTAGATGCCGACGTGGTGCAGGTCGCGGTAGAAGAACACCAGATCGCCGGGGCGCAGCTGGTCGCGGGGGATGGGCCGGCCCGCGGTCCACTGGCTGCCGGTGTAGTGCGGCAGCCGGATGCCGACCTTCGCGTACGCCCACATCACCAGCCCGGAGCAGTCGTAGGCGTTCGGGCCCGCGGCACCCCACACGTACGGCTTGAGCTGCTGGGTCATCGCCCACCGCGCGGCCTGGGCGGCCTTGCCGTTCCCGACGATCGGGATGTTCATCCGCCGCGCCCGCCCGGCGGCGGCCTTGAGCTGCTCGTTGGCCCGGCGGAAGATGCTGCTCTCGGTCCGGGCGATCAGCTTGGTGATCTTCTCGCGGCGCTGCTCGAGGTTCTTGACGATCTTGGAGACCTCGGCCTGCTGCCGCTGCGCCTCCTTCTTGGCCCGCTCGGCCTCGGCGAGCAGCTTGCTCAGCCGGTTCACCTCGGCCCCGCGCTCCATCTGCAGCGCGTACCCGGTCGCCGCGCCGTCGAGGTACGAGTCGGGGTCGGCGCTGCCGATCGCGCCGAGCACCGAGCCGAAGCCGCCCATCATGTACGCGCCCTGGGTGAGCAGCCCGGCGCGCTCCCGCCGCACCGCGAGCTCGTCCTCGTTCTCGCGCAGCGTCCGCTGCGCCCGGTCCGCGACCTTCTTGGCCTTCTTCAGCCGCTCGCGCTCGCCGTTGTACTGCTCGGTCAGCTTCTCGATCTCCTCGTAGAGCGACTCGAGCTGCTTGGTGAGCTTGTTGAGGCTGGGCTCGGGGTCGGCCGCGGCCGACGCGCCGGTACCGAGCGTCAGTGCGGCGACGAGGACGCCGACCAGGAACGTGCGCAGCAGCAAGCAAGCTCCTCTCGGTGGCCGCCTACCGGGTTAGCTGACGGGTTCGGGCCGGGAGCAGCCCTACCGGACCCCGCTCGGTCGCCCCGGCGGGAGTCCTCGGATTCACCCCGTAGGAGGGTATGGGTCCCCGGTTCCCCGTGCCGATGGCGGGGGCGGTGGGGATTCGGCGGATCGGCCGCGCATAGGCGGCCGACATCGAAGCTGGACATTAATGCACGCCCACTCGGCCCTCAACCGAAACGACGATTTCGTTGTGATTCGACAACCGCTCAATCACGGTCCGGTCACGGCTTTGCAGCTCGCCGAACGCCGCGCACGGCGGGCCGTACCCGCGCGGAGAAGGGGAGCCCACCGGCCATACGGAACGGATCCGCCGAAGAGATCCGCGATGCCGTTCCGGGCCCGGTCACAAAAGTGATCACATCCTGCAATCTTTCGGTTCACGGACCGGCGGATACGACATGGCCCCGGCAGGATACCCTGACCTGTCATGGAGCAGGCTGCGGGAAGCACACCGCCGGAGAGCGAGGTCGTGGTCCGACGCGCCCGTACTCCGGATGTGCGGGGGATCCGGCGGCTCGTCGACATGTACTCGGGTGTGGGGCCGCGTCTGCTCAAGAAAGCCACCGTCACCCTCTATGAGGACGTGCAGGAGTTCTGGGTGGCGGAGCACCGCGGTGTCGTGATCGGGTGCGGGGCGCTCCACGTGCTCTGGGAGGACCTCGCGGAGATACGCACGGTCGCCGTGGACCCGGAATGGCGCGGACGCGGCATCGGCCACCGCATCGTCACCGCCCTTCTCGACACCGCACGGGAGTTGGGACTTCGCCGTGTCTTCTGCCTCACATTCGAGGTGGGCTTCTTCGCCAGGCACGGTTTCGTCCCGATTCAAGGGACGCCGGTCTCCCCCGAGGTGTACGCGGAACTGCTCGCCTCCTACGACGAGGGGGTGGCCGAGTTCCTTGATCTGGAGCACGTCAAACCCAACACGCTCGGCAACACGAGGATGTTGCTGCACCTGGAGCCGCCGCCGGACGCGTCCGGTTCGGCGTCCACCGGCGCCGGTTCCTCCGGCGCCGGTTCCCCCGGTGCCGGTTCCGCCGGCACGGCCGCCGCGGGCACGGTTCCGCCCGGCGCGGCGGGCGCCGATTCCCGAGGCGAGGGCGGTAAGGGTGACGGTTGATCTCTCGGGCCGCTACGTTGGGCCAGCCAGCATGTGCCTGAAATGTGCGACATGCCCACGCGAAGTGAGGTGACACGGTGAGCACCGGACAGCCACCGTATCCACGGGACGAGCCGGAGGCGCCGGGGGCGCCGGACAACCGGCAGGGCTCCGACCGGCCGGGTGAGGGATACGACCCGGACAGGACGGTCGTGAGCTACCGATCCAACCAGCAGGGTTACGGCGGGCAGCCCGGTCAGGGGGGCGCCTACGGCCCGCAGGCGGGCTACGCCCAGCAGGGGCAGGGCGCGGCCCAGTACGGCTACGGCCAGCAGGGTGCCTACGGTCAGCAGCCCGGGCAGCAGACGGGTCCGCAGGCCTACGGGGCGCAGCCCGGCCAGCAGGCGTACGGCCAGCAGGGGGCGTACGGGCAGCCCGGTCAGGGGGGTGCCTTCGGGCAGCAGGCGTACGGTCAGCAGCCCGGCCAGCAGTCGGGTCCGCAGGCCTACGGCCAGCAGGGCGCCTACGGTCAGCAGCCCGGGCAGCAGTCGGGCCCGCAGGCCTACGGGGCGCAGCCCGGCCAGCAGCAGGCCTACGGTCAGCAGCCCGGCCAGCAGACCGGGCCGCAGGCGTACGGCCAGCAGGGCGGGTACGGCCAGCAGCCCGGTCAGCAGGCCTACGGGGCGCAGCCCGGCTACGGCCAGCCGTCCTACGGCCAGCAGGGCGGGTACGGCCAGCCGCAGCCCGGCTACGCCCAGCCCGGATACGGCCAGGCCGGCTACGGGCAGCAGGGGTACGGCCAGCAGCAGGGGTACGCCCAGCCGGCCGCCTACGGCCAGCCCGGCTACCCGCCGCAGGGCTACGGGCAGGGGTACGGCCAGCCCGCCTACGCGCAGGGCCCGGTGCCGCCGGGAGCGCCCGCGCCGCTCGCCGAGTGGTGGCAGCGCCTGCTCGCCCGCCTCATCGACAGCCTCCTCCTCGGCGTGGTGGCGTTCATCGTCTCCTCGATCGTCGGCGGCATCATGGTGTCGTCGTCGTCGAGCCTCGAGGCGATGCTGAGCGCGATGGTCTGGAGCTCGGTGATCTCCGGAATCATCATCGGCCTGATCGCGTTCGCCTACGAGTTCTTCCTTCTCGGCCGGAACGGGCAGACGCTCGGCAAGCTCGCCCTGGGCATCAAGGTGGTGCAGGTCGGCGGCGCGCTCGGCCCCCAGGGGCTGCCGAACGACGTGGCGCTCAAACGGAGCGCGGTTTTGTGGCTGCCGTTGGTGCTGCAGGGCATTCCCTACATCAAGTGGGCCGCCTTCCTCTTCGTGCCCGTCAACATCCTCTGGCAGTTGTTCGACAAGCCGCTGCAGCAATGCCTGCACGACAAGGTCGCCGGGACGGTGGTTGTCAAGGTTAAGTAGTGGAAGATGACGGGGCCGAAGGTTTACAGCCTGTCGGCCCCGTTTTCGTGTCCGAACCTTGCGTCCGCCGGCACGTCCTTTGAGACAATCTTGACCCTTGGCGGCGTCCTTTCGCTTTGCCGGGCCGCCGGGGGTGGCATATCCAAGATCCTTTGTCCAGGTCAGCGAGCCCGGAACCCCTGTGCCACCGGGGGTTCCGGCGCTCTGCCCCCGCTTTCCCGTCCACTTTGTCGGTCATCGGGTAAGAAGCCTGGAGAGACGCGCATTAGGCTTGACAGTAGCCGCGGGGGCGCCCCGACCGGGGTGGCGCCCCAATACCCCGAGTGGTCGGGAGGATGACCTATGTTTCAGGTATTGTCCGCTTTGATACCCCCGGGAGTCGTGGCGGCCGTCGTCATCTATGCGGTGGTGAAGTTGGTCCGCGCCGAGGGGCCGGCCGCGACGCGCGAGCGCGACCGCGCCGCCGAGTCCCGGGAAGCCTCCGGGTCATGACTCCTGGCCTAGAATCCATGATGAGAGCGAATTGCTCGCGATGAAAACAGGGTATATGTTTGGCTAGCGAATCAAACAATGACCCTGCGAAAGGAATGTTCTAGGTGGCCACGCAGATCCAGAAGATTCTGATCGACGACCTCGATGGCGGCACGGCCAATGAGACCGTGTCCTTCGCCATTGACGGAAACTATTACGAGATCGACCTGAGCGACGAAAACGCCAAGAAGCTGCGGGAGGCGCTCAATCCTTTCGTGACCCACGCCCGGCGGGCGGACCCGACCCCCTCGCGGCGCCGGCGCTCGTCGCGCTCGACGTCCCGGGAGAAGAGCGCGGAGATCCGCTCCTGGGCCAAGGCGCAGGGCCTCCCGGTCAGCGAACGCGGTCGCATTGCCGCCTCCGTGGTGGAGCGGTACGAGCAGGCCCACTGACGGCGGGTGCGACCGTGCGGTTATCCCGGCCGTTGCAGACCCCCGACGGCCGGGATAACCGCATGATCCTGTTTTGCGGGTTCGTTAAACCTCGTTCGCTTGCGGCGTAGCGGGAACACCTCACCCCCGAACAGTAGTTGGATGGGGGTGAACGCCCTGCTCTCGGGGAACGTCTCTTGCCTAGGAGCGGTTGCCGGGTCGGGGCTACCATGCGGGGCGACGGGCCCGGATCTCCTGGACCCGCCTGACCCGCTCTGTGAGGAGCGACGAGATGTTCGAAAGGTTCACCGACCGCGCGCGGCGGGTTGTCGTCCTGGCCCAGGAAGAGGCCCGGATGCTCAACCACAACTACATCGGTACTGAGCACATCCTTCTTGGCTTGATCCACGAAGGTGAGGGCGTTGCCGCCAAGGCTCTGGAGAGCCTGGGCATCAGTCTTGAAGGTGTGCGCCAGCAGGTCGAGGAGATCATCGGCCAGGGGCAGTCCGCGCCCTCGGGGCACATCCCGTTCACCCCGCGGGCGAAGAAGGTCCTTGAGCTGTCGCTCCGAGAGGCCCTGCAACTTGGCCACAACTACATCGGCACCGAACACATCCTGCTGGGCCTCATCCGCGAGGGTGAGGGTGTGGCCGCCCAGGTTCTGGTGAAGCTGGGTGCCGACTTGAACCGGGTGCGGCAGCAGGTCATCCAGCTGCTCCACGGCTACCAGGGCAAGGAGCCCGCGGCGGCCGGTGGGCCGCAGGAGACCACGCCGTCCACCTCACTCGTGCTCGACCAGTTCGGTCGCAACCTGACCCAGGCCGCTCGGGAGGGCAAGCTCGACCCCGTCATCGGCCGGGACAAGGAGATCGAGCGGGTCATGCAGGTCCTGTCCCGCAGGACCAAGAACAACCCGGTGCTGGTGGGCGAGCCCGGTGTCGGCAAGACCGCGGTCGTCGAGGGCCTGGCGCAGAAGATCGTCAAGGGCGAGGTGCCGGAGACGCTCAAGGACAAGCAGCTCTACACGCTTGACCTGGGCGCGCTGGTGGCCGGTTCCCGGTACCGCGGTGACTTCGAGGAGCGCCTGAAGAAGGTGCTCAAGGAGATCCGCACCCGCGGCGACATCATCCTGTTCATCGACGAGCTGCACACGCTCGTCGGCGCGGGCGCCGCGGAGGGCGCGATCGACGCCGCCAGCATCCTCAAGCCGATGCTGGCCCGCGGTGAGCTGCAGACCATCGGCGCCACCACCCTCGACGAGTACCGCAAGCACCTTGAGAAGGACGCCGCGCTCGAGCGGCGCTTCCAGCCGATCCAGGTGGCCGAGCCCTCGCTGAGCCACACCATCGAGATCCTCAAGGGCCTGCGCGACCGCTACGAGGCGCACCACCGGGTGTCGATCACCGACGGCGCCCTGGTGGCCGCCGCCCAGCTCGCCGACCGGTACATCAGCGACCGGTACCTCCCGGACAAGGCGATCGACCTCATCGACGAGGCCGGCTCGCGGATGCGCATCCGCCGCATGACCGCGCCGCCGGACCTGCGCGAGTACGACGAGAAGATCGCCCAGGTGCGGCGCGAGAAGGAGTCCGCGATCGACGCGCAGGACTTCGAGAAGGCCGCCGCGCTCCGGGACCAGGAGAAGCAGCTCATGCTCAAGCGTGAGCGCCGGGAGAAGGAGTGGAAGGCCGGCGACATGGACGTCGTCGCCGAGGTGACCGAGGAGCTCATCGCCGAGGTCCTCGCGAGCGCCACCGGCATCCCGGTGTTCAAGCTGACCGAGGAGGAGTCGCAGCGGCTGCTCCGCATGGAGGAGGAGCTGCACAAGCGGATCATCGGGCAGGACGACGCCATCAAGGCGCTCGCCCGCTCGATCCGGCGGACCCGCGCCGGTCTGAAGGACCCGCGCCGCCCGGGTGGCTCGTTCATCTTCGCCGGCCCGTCCGGTGTCGGTAAGACCGAGCTGTCCAAGGCGCTCGCGGAGTTCCTCTTCGGCGACGAGGACGCCTTGATCCAGCTTGACATGTCCGAGTTCATGGAGAAGCACACCGTCTCGCGGCTGTTCGGCTCTCCGCCCGGCTACGTCGGGTACGAGGAGGGCGGTCAGCTGACCGAGAAGGTGCGGCGCAAGCCGTTCTCCGTGGTCCTCTTCGACGAGATCGAGAAGGCCCACCCGGACATCTTCAACTCGCTGCTGCAGATCCTGGAGGACGGTCGGCTCACGGACGCGCAGGGCCGCGTCGTGGACTTCAAGAACACGATCATCATCATGACGACCAACCTCGGTACCCGGGACATCTCCAAGGGCATCGGGGTCGGGTTCTCGAAGTCCAACGACACCGAGAGCAACTACGACCGGATGAAGGCGAAGGTCCAGGAAGAGCTCAAGCAGCACTTCCGGCCGGAGTTCCTCAACCGTGTCGACGACATCATCGTCTTCCACCAGCTCTCGCCGAAGGAGATCATCCAGATCGTCGACCTGATGCTCGCCCAGGTGGACGAGCGGCTCAAGGACCGCGACATGGGCCTCGAGCTCTCCGAGGCGGCCAAGAAGCTGCTCGCCGACCGCGGCTACGACCCGGTCATGGGCGCCCGGCCGCTGCGCCGTACGATCCAGCGGGAGATCGAGGACACGCTCTCCGAGAAGATCCTCTACGGCGAGCTCCGCGCCGGCCAGCTCGTGAAGGTCGACGTCGAGGGCGAGGGCGAGAACGCCAAGTTCACCTTCGTCGGCGTGCCTCGTGCTCAGTCCGTGCCCGATTCCGCGGCCGCGATCGCGGGATCGATGAGGCACTGACCCGCCGCGCTTGACCGAGAACCCCGTGTGAGACCCGTCTCACGCGGGGTTCTTGCGTTGTGGCCGACGGTACGGTCCGGCGGCGTGGTCCGGTCCGTGGGGCGGCGCCGTGGCCCGGCGCCGTGGGCCGGTGGCGAGGCCCGTCGTCGAGGCCCGGCGGCGTGGTCCGGTGCCGTGGCCCGGTCCGATGGCGTCACCCGGCGTTGGGGCCCGCCCGCGTGCGGCGCTCCGGGCCGGACGCGGCGGCTCCGCCCGGCCCTGCGGTCCGCCGCGGGCCCGTGGCGCCGCGGCCGGATGCCGGGGCCCGGAGATAACGAGCGCGTCTCACACCGGTGTCCTGTGGCTCGTGCGATTGAGAAGTTGCGCGACGAGTGGTAGTACTACAGCCTGTAGAGTAAATACTCGGATGTACCTCAGATCGGCCGCACGGAGGACGCGCTGAGGGGGCGGCGCGCGGCACCATCGTGCGGAGCGTTCCGGGAGAACCCGGCGCGAGGGAAGACCGGTGTCCTCTGCGGGCAGTGCGAGGGCGCATGAGGGACACGGTCGGGTCCACGGGAGAACTGGAGGCACCGGATGCGCCTGCGTCATGACGAGGGCACGCTCGTTCACCTGGCCTACAACGCGGGTGTGCACCCCGCCGAGGACCTGGAGAATCTGATCGCCCACCTCACCCGGTACGCCGTACCGGTGCGCCGCCGGCTCGGCGTGGACCGGCTCGGCGTCCACCTGTGGATCGCCCCCGCGGTCGCCGACTACCTGATGGCCGACCGCATCGAGCTGGTGCGGCTGCGCCGCTCGCTGGAGGAGCGCGGCCTGGAGGTGGTCGGCCTCAACGGCACCGGCGGGCGCAACCGGGAGACGCCCGGCCCCGACTGGGCCAAGCCCGAGCGCTACCGGTACACGATGGCGCTCGCCCGCATCCTCGCCTTCCTGCTCCCGGACGACGTCCAGTACGGCTCGATCTCCACGATCCCGATCGGCTGGCGCCGCGACTGGCCCGCCGACCTGCAGGCGATCGCCAACCGGCGGCTGGAGCGCCTCGCCCGCGAGCTGCGCGGCCTGTACAGCGTCACCGGCAAGATGATTCGGGTCGGCTTCGAGCCGTGGCCCGGCTGCGTCATCGAGACCACCCAGCAGGCGCTGGAGCGCGTCGGCGACATCGACCCCGAGCACCTGGGCGTGTGCCTCGACGCCTGCCACCTTGCCCACGGCGCGGAGCAGACCGGGGAGGCGCTGCGCGGCCTCGCCCGCGCCGGGGCGCCCGTGGTACGGCTCAGCCACGTGCACGACCACGAGCTCGCCCGCGGCGCCGGCGGCGAGCTGCCGAGCACCCGGCCGGTGCTGCAGGACACGGTGAGCGCGCTGCTGTCCGGGTCGGTGACCGGCAGCGCCCACATCGAGGTCGAGTCCCACGACCTGTCCGGCATCACCAAGGCGAAGGGCCCGGCCGCGCTCGTCGCCCGCCTCGCCGACGAGCTCGACTGGACCCGCCGCAACCTCACCGCGATGGGCTTCAAGCTCGCCGCCTGACCCGTCGCCCGCCTGACCCGGGCGGCCGGCCGTACCGGCGTCAGCCGGGCAGCCGGTAGGTGCCGTCGTCGAGCACCTCGGCGAGCCCGTCCGCGACCAGCCCGTCGAGCGCGCGTTCCCGCTGCACCGCGTCGTCCCACACCGCGTCGAGCGCGGCCTTCGGCACCGGCCCGTGGGCCTGGCGCAGCACCGCGAGCAGCCGCCCCCGGCACTGCCGGTCGGTGCCCGCGTAGGCCTGGCCCCGGCGTGGCGGCCCGTCGTGGTCGGGGCACCCGGCGAGCCGCCAGGCGCAGCGGTCCGCGATCGGGCACTCGCCGCAGCGCGGCGACCGCGCGGTGCACACCAGCGCGCCCAGCTCCATCACCGCCACCGCCCACCGCGGCGCGTCCACCGCCGGGAGCAGCGACTCGGCGATCCGGCGCTCAGCCGCCGTGGTGGCCCGGGCCGGGTAGCGCACCCCCTGCACGGCCCGCGCGAGCACCCGCCGCACGTTCGTGTCGAGCACCACGTGCCGCCCGCCGAACGCGAAGCTCGCCACCGCCGCGGCGGTGTAGTCGCCGACCCCAGGCAGGGCGCGCAGCTCCTCGTACCGCGACGGCACCCGGCCGCCGTGCTCCGCCACGATCCGCCGCGCGCAGGCGTGCAGGTTGAGCGCGCGGCGCGGATAGCCGAGCCGCCCCCACTGCCGCACCGCCTCCCCGGGCGGCTCGGCGGCGAGCGCCGCGGGCGTCGGCCAGCGCCGCAGCCACGCCTCCCAGGCGGGCAGCACGCGGCTGACCGGCGTCTGCTGGAGCATGATCTCGCTGACCAGGATGCCCCACGGGGTGGCGTCGGGGCGGCGCCAGGGCAGGTCGCGAGCCTTCTCGGCGTACCAGTTCAAAATGGGTTCGCGCAGTGACAGAGACACTCCAGGGAGCTTAAAGGAGTGGCGCGTCGGGCCTCGGCGGGCCGTCACGGGTCTCCATACTGCGCGTATGGATCCGGACACGTATCGTGGTGACGCCGATCTGCCGGACCCGGACGTCTACTGGCGGCGCCGGGTGTCGGTGCTCACCGCGCTCCTCATCGTGGTCGCGGCGGTGGTGTGGGCCTGCACCAGGATGTCGGACGACGCCGCGGACGCCGGGCCGGGGAGCGCCGCGGCCGGGCCGTCCGCCCACACCGCCTCGCCCGCGGCGGGCGCGCCGTCCGCCGGCCCGTCGCCGGCGCCGCAGGGCGAGCGGCGCTCCGGGGACGCGCGGTGCTCGGAGGAGGACGTCGTCGTCCACCTGGAGGGCCTGCAGGAGGTCTACCCGCCCGGGGTACGGCCGCGCTTCGTGGTCATGCTGGTGAACACCGGCGACGAGCCGTGCGTGCTCGACGTGGGCCCCCGCGCCCTCGACCTGCGCATCACCTCCGGCTCCGACCGGGTCTGGTCGAGCGCGGACTGCGTCGGCGGCGACGGCGCGACCAAGCTGCACCGCCTCGAGCGGGGCGTGCCGTTCGTGCGGTCGATCAGCTGGAACCGGCACCGCTCGGGCAAGGACTGCTCGGCCGCCCACCCCGAGGCCAAGGCCGGCACCTACGTGGCGACCGCGGTCGCCGGCTCGCTGACCAGCGAGAAGACCGTCTTCCACCTCAGGTGAGCCGGTCTTACGTGTAGCGCTCGAGCAGCGAGGACTCGGCGACGCGGGAGAGCCCTTCCCGGATGCCGCGGGCCCGGGCCTCGCCGAGGCCGCCGACCGCCTGCAGGTCGTCGACGCTCGCCGCGAGCAGCTTCTGCAACGAGCCGAAGTGCTCGACGAGGCGGTCGGCGACGCCGCGCGGCAGGCGGGGCACCTTGGCGAGCAGGCGGAACCCGCGCGGGCTCACCGTGCCGTCGAGGGAGCCGCCGGGCACGGTGTGGCCGAGGGCCCGGGCGACCGCGGCGAGGTCGAGCAGCTCGGCCGAGGAGAGCCGGTCGAGGGCCTGCAGCACCTCCTCGTACTCGCCGCCGCGGCCGCGCAGGTAGTCGCGGACGATCAGCACGCGCTCCTCCTCCAGCCCGGCGACGAGCTCGTCGAGCTGCAGCGCGAGCAGGCGGCCGTCGGTGCCGAGCTCGACCACGTAGTCCTCGATCTCCCCGGCGATGCGGCGCACCATCTCCACCCGCTGCACCACGGTGGCCATGTCCCGGAGCGTGACCACGTCCTCGACCTCGAGGGCGGAGAGCGCCTGGGTGACCTCGTCGAGCCGCTGCCGGTACCGCTCGAGCGTGGCGAGCGCCTGGTTCGCCTTCGACAGGATCGTCGCGGACTCCTCCAGCAGGTGGCGGGTGCCGTCGACGTAGAGCGCGATGATGCGCATCGACTTGCTGATCGACACGACGGGGTAGCCGGTCTGCCGGGAGACCCGCTGGGCGGTGCGGTGCCGGGTGCCGGACTCGTCGGAGGGGATGCGGGGATCGGGCACCAGGTGCACGGCGGCCCGCACGATGCGGTGGTCGCCGGAGCGCAGCACGATCGCGCCGTCCATCTTCGCCAGCTCGCGCAGCCGGGGCGCGGAGAACTCCACGTCGAGCTCGAACCCGCCGGAGCAGAGCCGTTCCACGGTGTCGTCGTAGCCGAGCACGACGAGGGCGCCGGTCTGCCCGCGCAGGATGCGCTCCAGGCCGTCGCGCAGCGGGGTGCCCGGGGCCACCGCCGCGAGCGTGGCCCGCCGCCGTTCGTCCAGCCGCCTGCCGTCCATCGCCACTCGACTTCCCATCGCGGCCAGCCTAGTTCGGCCACCTCGGCTTTCTCAGCCCGGCATGCCCATGCCGGTCGGCATGTCACCGGCGAGGTCAGTACGGTGTCACCGCCTGGGGGCGTGCCCGCGGGGCCGGTTCCCGGGCCCCGGGCGGGGACGCGCGGCGCGCGGCCGGGCGGCGGGTACGGCGTGCCGGGGCCCGCCACGGGCGGGGCGGCCCGCGGTCAGCTCACGTGGGCGAGGGCGTCCCAGACGTTCTCCGCCTCGACCACCTCGAACCCGGGCTGGAAGGTGATCGTGCGCGCCTTGCCGCCGCGGGCCGGCACGAGCTGGCGGCTCTCCCGCTCGGCCGCGGGCAGCGGCGGCGCGGTGGTCTCCAGCGCGCCCGCGGGCACGAGGGCGCGGGTGAACCCGAGCCGGGCGGCCTCGGCGAGCCGCCGCCGTACGTCCCGCACCGGGCGCAGCTCGCCCGCGAGGCCGACCTCGCCGAGCGCGACGAGCCCGGCGGGCAGCGGCTTGTCCCCGGCCGCGCTCGCCACCGCGAGCAGCAGTGCGAGGTCCACGGCCGGGTCGACGAGCCGGATGCCGCCCACCGTGGCGGTGAACACGTCGCAGCCGCCGAGCCGGGCGCCGAGCCGCCGCTCCAGCACGGCGAGCACCATCGCCACCCGGTACGGGTCGAGCCCGGAGGAGGTACGGCGCGGCTGCGGGGCCTCGGTGGGGCCGACGAGCGCCTGCACCTCGGCGGGCAGCGGCCGGGTGCCCTCCACGGTGACGGTGACGCAGGTGCCGGGCACCGGCTCGGACCGCCGGGAGAGGAACAGGCCGCTGGGGTCGGCGATCCCCTCGATGCCGTGCTCGTGCAGGTCGAAGCAGCCCACCTCGTCGGTGGGGCCGAACCGGTTCTTCACCGCGCGCACCATGCGCAGCCGGGAATGGCGGTCGCCCTCGAAGTTGAGCACCACGTCCACCAGGTGCTCGAGCACGCGCGGCCCGGCGATCGTGCCGTCCTTGGTGACGTGCCCGACGAGCACGGTGGACATGTCCCGCTCCTTGGCCACCCGGACCAGGTTCGCCGCCACCTCGCGCACCTGGGCGGGGCCGCCCGGGATGCCGGTCACCTCGGCCGAGCCGATCGTCTGCACCGAGTCGACGACGAGCATGCTCGGCGCCACCTTCTCCACGTGGCTGAGCACCGCGCCGAGGTCGGTCTCGGCGGCGAGGTAGAGCCGGTCGCGCACCGCGCCGATGCGGTCGGCGCGCATCCGCACCTGGGCGGCCGACTCCTCGCCGGTGACGTAGAGCACGGTCTCCCGCTCGGCGAGCCGCGCCGCGACGTCGAGCAGCAGGGTGGACTTGCCGATGCCGGGCTCTCCGGCGAGCAGCACGACCGCGCCGGGCACGAGCCCGCCGCCGAGCACCCGGTCGAGCTCGCCCACCCCGGTGCCGCGGGCCTGCGCGATCTCGGCCTTCACCTGGCCGATCGGCACGGCGGGCGCGGAGACCGGCGCGGGGCGGGCGGCCCGGGGCGCGGCGGCCGCGCCCTCCTCCTCGACGGTGCCCCACGCCTGGCACTCGCCGCACCGCCCGACCCACTTGGCGGTGCGCCACCCGCACTCGGTGCAGCGGTATCCCGGCTTCTGCGCCCTCGCCACCGTCCCCTCCCAACGCGGACGACACGGGCGCCGCGCGGCGCGGCGCCGATGGTCACGACGGCACCGTACCGCGCGGCACCGACGCCGCACCGGCCGGATGCGCGGGCCGTGCCGGGCAGTCAGGGCCCCACCGTTTCAGGGGGCGCTGTTCCGGGGCACTGCCCAGCGGCACTGTTCAGGGCCACAGCCGCCAGCGGAGCACGTTGGGGTAGTCGACGACGAGCCCGGGGGTCTCCGCGATCGCCTCGGCGGCGACCTGCGGGGTGAACTCGATGCGCAGCACGGCCTCCAGGCTGGCGCGGTCGGGGAACACCATGCGCAGGTCGAGCGCGCGGCGGTGCCAGCCCTGGCGGGACCAGAAGTCCTCCACGGCGGCCGGCGAGTACGACGGCACCGAGCGGCGGAACCACCGTCCGAACGCGCCGCGGGTGGCGTCGATGTCGACGACGAACGCGGCGCCGCCACGGCGGATCACCCGGGACAGCTCGGCGAGGCCGGGCTCGCAGCCGGGGCCGAAGAAGTAGGCCCAGCGGGCGACGGCGACGTCCACGCTCGCGTCGGGCACCGGGAGCGCCTGCGCCGTACCGGTGCGCACCGTGACGTTCGGCAGGTCGCGGCAGCGGCGCGCGGCGAGGCCGGCGAGCCGCGGGTGCGGCTCCACGCCGATCACCCGCGCCGCGGTCCGGGCGTAGCCGGGCAGGTGGAAGCCGGTGCCGCAGCCGATGTCGAGCACGGTGCCGCCCGCCCAGTCGCGGATCGCGGTCATCGCCGCGTCCGCGACGCCGTCCGGGTCGACGGCGCGGTTCTCCAGCTCGTAGATCTCGGGGTGGTTCCAGATGTTCGGGCTCGGGATGGCACCCGGGGTGATGCTCGCCACGACATCACCGTACGGGCATAAGCCGCGCCCGGTGACGCCGACCGCTTAGGCTGGCAGACGTGGCACACGTCATCCGCGTTCCCGACGCGAAGATCGCATTGTCCACGGCGTCGGTCTATCCGGAACGCACTCCGGACGCCTTCGAGCTGGCCGCACGCCTGGGCTACGACGGCGTGGAGATCATGGTGGGCGCCGACCCGGTGAGCCAGGACATCGACGTCCTGGAGCGGCTGCGCGACCACTACCAGGTGCCGATCCTGGCCGTGCACGCCCCCTGTCTCCTCGTCACCCAGCGGGTGTGGGGGCGGGACCCCTGGGCGAAGCTGGTCCGCGCGCGCAAGGCGGCCGAGCGGCTCGGCGCGCGCACGGTCGTGGTGCACCCCCCGTTCCGCTGGCAGCGTGACTACGCCCGCGAGTTCGAGGTCGGCCTGGCCCGGCTGCAGGAGGAGACCGACGTCGTCTTCGCGGTGGAGAACATGTTCCCGCTGCGCGCCCGCGGCAACAAGGTCGTGCCGTACGCGCCGGACTGGAACCCGGTGAACTTCGACTTCCCCCACGTCACGCTCGACCTGTCGCACACCGCGGTGTCCGGCTCGGACGCGCTGGAGATGGCCGACAAGCTCGGCGACCGGCTCGCGCACGTGCACCTCGCCGACGGCGTCGGCGTGACCAACAAGGACGAGCACCTCGTCCCCGGGCGCGGCAACCAGCCCTGCGCGCAGCTGCTCGAGCGGCTGGCGAAGAACGGGTACGGCGGGCTCATCGTGCTGGAGATCAACACGCGGAAGGCGGCGAGCCGCTCGCAGCGCATCGACGACCTCGCCGAGGGCCTCGCGTTCGCCCGGCTGCACTTCGCGGCCTCCACCGCGGCCAAGTAGGCGGGCCTCGCCGGACGGCACGGCGCCCTGCCGTGGGCCGACGGCACCGCCCCCGCGTGCCGGGAGGCGCGGCACGCGCCGTACCTGAGCGGGACGGCCCGGCATCGCCCCGCGGCAAGCAGGATGCGCGGCGATGGCCGCGCGGGGTAGGACTGCGCGGCGCGGGGGCAGGATTGCGTGGCATGCCCCGCGCTCGTAGGCGCCGCGTGCGTCGTGGCGAGGGCGGCGGCCGCCCCGGCGTGGGACGGGACGACCGGACGTCGTCACCGTTTTACGTCAAGTGTCCGTTTTGGTGGCGGCGGGGTATATCCTGCGCGTGAACTGTGCACTTCGGGCGAGACCGGCGAACTCGCCGACGCGGCGGACGGCTCCGCGGCGCCGTCGTTCCACTGATCGATATCCCCCGGGCGACTTGCGGTAGAGCATTGTTCTACTATCGTCGGGGGAGAGATAAGTTACTCGCTGGTACACCCGGGGTCGGGTGGAGCGCCGTCCTTTGGAGGAGCCGTGCTGGCCATTGCGATCATCGGCTTGGTCATGACCGCGGTCGCGGTCGCCCTCGCCGCGCGCCGGGTGCGCTTCCTGTACCGGCTCGCCACCAGCGGTCAACCCGCCCCGGAGCGCGTCGAGTACGCCAAGGCGCACGTGCCGGAGGAGATCAAGACCCAGCTCGTCGAGGTGTTCGGGCAGCGCAAGCTGCTCAAGTGGACCCCGTCGGGCGTCGCCCACTTCTTCGTCATGTGGGCGTTCTTCATCCTCGCCACCGTCTACCTGGAGGGGTACGGCGCGCTGATCCAGGGTGCGATCACCGGTACCCCGGACTTCCACATCCCGATCATCGGCACCTGGCCGGTGCTCGGCTTTCTGCAGGACTTCATCGCGGTCGCCTGCCTGCTCGGCATCATCACGTTCGCGGTGATCCGGATCCGCACCTCGCCCAAGCGGCTCGGCCGCGCCTCCCGGTTCGCGGGCTCGCACCTCGGCGGCGCGTGGCTCGTGCTGTTCATGATCTTCAACGTGCTCTGGACGCTGTTCCTGTTCCGGGGCGCCGCGATCAACACCGGCAACTTCCCGTACGAGTCGGGCGCGTTCGCCTCCGAGGTCGTGGCGAGCTGGCTGCGGCCGCTCGGCGCGGGCGCGAACGAGGTGCTGGAGCTCGCCGGCCTGCTGCTGCACCTCGGCGTGATGCTGGTGTTCCTGGTGATCGTGGTGAACAGCAAGCACATGCACATCTTCACCGCGCCGCTCAACGTGCTGTTCTCCCGCCGCCCGGACGGCCTCGGCGCCGCCCAGCCGATGCGGAGCAACGGCAAGATCCTCGACTTCGAGGAGGCCGACCCCGACACCGACGTGTTCGGCCGCGGCAAGATCACCGACACCACGTGGAAGGGCTTCCTCGACTTCTACACCTGCACCGAGTGCGGCCGCTGCCAGTCGCAGTGCCCGGCGTGGAACACCGGCAAGCCGCTCTCGCCGAAGATGCTCATCCTCGACCAGCGTGACCACGCGTTCGCGATCGCGCCGTACATCCTCGCGACCGAGGCCGAGCGCGAGAAGATGCCGGACGAGATGAAGGCGCTCGCCGAGAAGCCGCTCGTCGGCGAGGACGGCGTGATCCACCCCGACGTGCTGTGGTCGTGCACCAACTGCGGCGCCTGCGTGGAGCAGTGCCCGGTCGACATCGAGCACATCGACCACATCCTCGACATGCGCCGCTACCAGGTCATGATCGAGTCGAGCTTCCCGTCCGAGGCCGGCACGATGCTGAAGAACCTGGAGAACCGCGGCAACCCGTGGGGCCTCGCCGAGGACAAGCGGCTGGAGTGGGTCGAGGAGCTCGCCTCCCGCGAGGTGGACCCGATCGAGGTCACCGTCGTCGAGGACAAGCTGCCCGAGGACGTGGAGTACCTGTTCTGGGTCGGCTGCGCGGGCGCGCTGGAGGACCGGGCGAAGAAGACCACCAAGGCGGTCGCGGAGCTGCTGCACATCGCCGGCGTGAAGTTCGCCGTGCTCGGCCCGATGGAGGCGTGCACCGGCGACCCGGCCCGGCGGCTCGGCATGGAGTTCCTGTTCACCATGCTCGCGCAGCAGAACATCGAGACCCTCAACGAGGCCGGCGTGAAGAAGATCGTGGCCACCTGCCCGCACTGCTTCAACACGCTGGCGAACGAGTACCCGCAGCTCGGCGGGCACTTCGAGGTCATCCACCACACCCAGCTGCTCGCCCGGCTCGTGGAGGAGGGGAAGCTCACCCCGATCACGCCGATCGACCAGAAGATCACCTACCACGACCCGTGCTTCCTCGGGCGGCACAACAAGGTGTACCGGCAGCCGCGCGACATCATGGCGAAGGTGCCCGGGGTCAGGGCGCAGGAGATGCACCGCTGCAAGGACCGCGGCTTCTGCTGCGGCGCGGGCGGCGCGCGCATGTGGATGGAGGAGCGCCTCGGCAAGCGCATCAACACCGAGCGGGTCGAGGAGGCGCTCACCACGGACCCGGACACCGTCTCCACGGCCTGCCCGTTCTGCCTGGTGATGCTCGGCGACGCGATCAACGAGAAGAAGAACGCGGGCGAGGCGAAGGAGTCGCTCGAGGTCGTGGACGTCGCCGACCTGCTCGTGCGGTCGGTGAAGGGCGAGCGGCAGCCGACGCCGGTGGACGGCTGAGCCCGCGGCCCGGGGACCGGGCCACGGCACGCGGCGCGGGCACCGGTGCGCGGGCGTACCGCGCACCGGGCCGCGCCCGCCGGTTGGCGCGACCGGCGGACAGCGCCGGGGCGCCCGTGGGAGCATGGGACGGCGGCGCCGTGCGGCGTCCGGCGGCGATCGACGCGGAGCCGTATCCGAGGGCGAGGCGCGCCCGATCCGGCGGTGACGGCCGCGGCGGGCGGCGATCGTTTCCGGAGGTCACCGCAGCAAAATCGCCCTCATGTTCCTTTCGCATAACGGGAAAATCACGGTAACCTCAACGTCACGGCTGAGTTGACGGGGAGGGGGCGGCATGCGCGTGATCGTCACCGACGCCGAGGTCACCATGGCCGACGTTCTCGCACTCCGCATGACGGTCGACAAGCCGCTCACCGACGGTGCCGAACTCGTCCTGCGCCACCGGGGCACGGGGCTCGAGCGCCGGGTGGAGCTGGACGGGGCCCGCCAGGACGCGGGTTCCGCCGAGGTGGCGGTCGCCCTGCCGCGGCTCGCGCTCACCCCCGGGCGATGGGACGCCTACCTGCAGCAGGACGGCCCGCGCACCCGGATGCCGAGCATCGACCCCGGGTTCTCGCTCGACCGGCTCGACGAGTACGCGCTGCGCCGCCGCGAGCTCGCCTACCGCGCCTACCGCACCCAGACCGGGTACCTCGCCCTGAAGATCGACGAGGCGCGGCCGGTCGCGGACGTGCGCGCGGTGTGGTTCCGCGAGGGCCGGTTCGAGGCCACCGGCCTGCTCGCCTACACCGGGTTCGCCGACGACGACGAGCGGCGCCGCGCCCACCTGGAGCTGCGGCACCCCGAGGACGCCGAGGTCTCGGTGACCGCGCTCGCCACGGTACGGGGGGTTCGCTTCCATGTGGCGCTGTCGCTGTGCGATGTGATCGCCGCGGCGCCGGACTTCGAGGGACTGTGGGAGCCGCTCCTCTTCGTCGACGGGCTCGACGAGCCGCTGCCGCTCGCCGCGCGGATCGATGACGTGGACGGCCGCCGCCGCCGGGTGCACTACCCGGCGACGACGGTCGACGGCGTCCGGATCCGGCCGTGCTACACCACCGACGACGAGTTGCGGCTCGAGGTGGGCGGGTGAAGATCTGCTTCCTCGTCCCGTCGGCGTTCGACATGCGCGGCGACGTCCGCGCCGTGATCAACCTCGCCGCGGAGCTCGCCACCCGGCACGAGGTGGAGATCCTCAGCGTGCGCCGGACCCGGGAGAAGCCGTTCTTCCCGGTGCCGGACCGGGTCGGCATGCGCTGGCTGATCGACTCCCGCCCGGGCCGGCGGTACCTGCTGCCGCGCGGCGGCGTGCGGGTCGAGGTGGAGCTCTGGCGGGCGCTGCGCGGGCTGCGCTGCGACGTGCTCGTCACCACCCGGCCCACGCTCGCCGTGCAGGCCGCGCGGCACGCGCCCAAGGGCGTGGTCCGCGTCGCCCGGGAGTGGACCCGGCCCGCCACGCCGGGGCCGATCCGGCGGCACTACCCGCGGCTGTCGGCCGTGGTCGCCTCGACCGAGCGCACCCGGGAGGAGTGGCGGCACGCCCTCGACGACGCGGTGCCGGTGCACCACATCCCCGACGCGCTGCCGCCGGACCCGCTGCCGCGCTCCCGCCTCGACAACCGGATCGTCTCCGCGGGCGGCCGCTGGGTGCCGGTGAAGGGCTTCGACCGGCTGATCCAGGCGTTCGCCATCGTGGCGGACAAGCGCCCCGACTGGCGGCTGCGGCTGTACGGCGGGGGCTCGGAGGAGAAGCGGCTGCGCAACCTCGTCGGCCGGCTCGGCCTGCACAACCACGTGCTGTTCATGGGCACCACCCCCGACCTGCCGGGCGAGTTCGCCAAGGCGTCGGTGGTCGCGGTGCCCTCGCTGGCCGAGACTCCCGGCATGACGGTGATCGAGGCGCTCGGCTGCGGGGTGCCGGTGCTCGGCTTCGCGGGCCGGCGCGGGCCGCAGGACTTCATCACCTCGGGCCGGGACGGGGTGCTCGTGCCCGAGGGCGACGGCGAGATCGAGGCGTACGCGTCGGCGCTGCTCGCCCTCATCGACGACGAGCGGCGGCGGCGCGCGCTCGCGGCCGGGGCACTGGAGACCGCCGCGGGCTACGCCGCCCCCGCGGTGGCCGCCCGGTGGGAACGGGTTCTCGCCGACCTGTGCCCTTGAGTACGGTTAGGTCATGCATGGCTACAGTGCCGACAAACGGTCCTATCTCACCCGGTTGCGCCGCATCGAGGGGCAGGTCCGCGGACTGTACCGCATGGTGGAAGAGGACGCCTACTGCATCGACATCCTCACCCAGGTCGCCGCGGCCACCCGGGCCCTCCAGGCCGTGGCGCTGGGCCTGCTCGAGGACCACGTACGGCACTGCGTCGCCGAGGCGATCGCCGGCGGCGGCCCCGACGCCGAGGAGAAGATCAAGGAGGCGTCGGCCGCCATCGCCCGCCTGGTGCGGTCCTGAGGGCCGCGTGCCCGCCCGCCTTGGAGCACTCCGAACGGGCCACTCCTAACGGGCCAGCCGTTGCTGCCTAGTCCGTCACGCGGGGCTGGTCCGGACATGACTAGTCCCGGACCCCGAGCGGGATCCGGGACCGAGGTACGGATCGGTACGAATGCCTCACGAATGCGTCGTCACTGACCTGACGAGGTCCGCAGCCCGAGCGCGTTGTCGAGCTCTTCCGTGGTGAGCCGCCGCTCGCTCAGGGCGACGGCGCTGAGCACCTCTGCGTAGAGGGCGATCTCGTCCAACGCGACACGGTCATGGACCCGCAGGTCCAAGTTGTCGTGCCCCACCGCGTCGTCCTTCCTTCCGCAGCCCACACCCTCTTTGAGGTTACGACCGGAGCGTCTTTCGCGACATGGCCCATAGGGACCATTCCTCCTCTCCCCGGTCAGGTCATTTCGCTTTGTCCGAGGTCACAATTCGATGAAACCCCTGGTAGGGGTGGGGTTCGCGCCGGTAGGGGTAGGTTGAGAAAAGATATAGAAAAGGTAAGGAAGAAATATATTGGTGGGGTTTGCGGGTTTGTCGGGCCTGGTGAGTCAGTTGTGGTTCAGCCATGACGCGGTGGTCCGCGCGCCCGCCCGCCGGGTCACGTCGTCGATCACCGGATCGTCCCGCTGGTGCAGCAGCGAGCGGGAGACCGCCGTGGCCACCGGGAAGCCGCGGGACGGCGGCGGGGTCCCGGTCAGCCGGCACCAGGCGAGCCCGGTGGCGTACGCCGAGCCGAGCAGCGCGGCCGCCGTGTTCCGGTCCGGCGGCTCCAGCGGCGCGGGCAGCCCGTCCTCGTCCGGCCAGCAGCCGCGCAGCGGGTGCCGCGGGTCGGCGAGCGCCACGTAGAGGGTCTGCCGGAGCTGCGGGTCGAGCCAGCCGTAGAGCGACTCCACCTTGTCCGGGGCGATCGCGGCCACGTCGGCGGCGAGCAGCGACGCCGCCACCGCCCGCGGATCGGCGCCGGTCGCGGCCACGTACGAGAGCGACTCCACCAGGTCGTAGAAGACGTGCCGGAAGTGCTCGCCGGGGGAGTGCTCGCCGATCACCGCCGCGGTGAGGTGGGGCGGCACCCGGGCGAGCCAGGTGCGCCGCACGTCGCCGCGCGGCCACGGCCGGTCCGGGGCGACCATGGCGAGCAGCGCGTCGGCCCGGGGCCGGAACCGCGGGTCCGAGCGCAGCACCCTGGCGGTCTGGCCCATCAGCCCGGCGAGCCGCAGCCCGGCCACCTGCGCGCCCGAGCCGATCCGCTCGGCGTACAGGTCGGCGAGGGCGTCGAGGCGGGTGCCGGGCAGCCAGCGAATCCAGTCGTCGCCGGGCAGCGGGCGGGCGAGGAACTCGCCGAACACGGTGAGCAGCGCCTCGTTGCCGTCGAACGCGGGCGCGTAGGCGCACCACATGATCGTGCCCCACACCACCGCGACCGTGCTCGGCACGTCGTCGGCGAACAGCTCCGCGAACGGCCCGCCGTTCAGCGGGAAGTCCACCTTGCGCAGCTCGCGCAGGGTGGCGATGAGCTCGCGCACCCCGTCGGTGATCTCGCGCGGCACGTCCGGGCCGACGAACGCCTGGGTGGAGCCCCGGTCGGCGACGCAGTCGGCCGCGGCCGGGAGCAGCGAGATCGGCACCTGGGGCGCGGGCCGCGCCGGGCGGGCGGCCGCGCGCTGCTCGGGCCGCGCGGGCGGGGCGGACAGGTGCCACACGCCGTCGGAGGGCTCGTAGCGGTACCAGCGGCCGTGCGCGCCGAACACCCAGCAGGCGCCCTCGGGGGTGACGAGCACCCGGTCGGCCATCGCCTGGGCGCGCGACGGCAGCGGCAGCTCGGCCCAGCGGGGGTCGGCCGCCATCCCGCGCACGTCGCGTTCCATCGCCGCGAAGCCGTCCCAGTGCACGTCGGAAATGGTACTTCCGGGGTCCCGGCACGTGACGGAGCGCACAACCCTCTCAATACGCACAATCGCCACGGCGGACGCGGCCGTCCCACCGCGATACGCGGCCGCTCCGGTGGGTGCGGTACGGCGCGCGGCACGGCGAGTGTGGGAGTTTCACAGCAGGCGCGTGGCCGGGCCGATGCGCCGCGCCCGGCGGTGCCGCTCGGCGTGCGCCTGATAGGTGTCCGGGGTGTGGGCGAAGGACGCCCGGTCGGCGTCGGTGAGCTCGCGCACCACCCGGCCCGGCACCCCGGCGACGAGCACGCCGGCCGGGATCCGGGTGCCCGGCGGCACCACCGCGCCCGCGGCGATCAGCGAGCCCGCGCCGATCCGCGCCCCGCCGAGCACGATCGCGCCGATGCCGATCAGCGCCCCGGTCTCCACGTACGCGCCGTGCACCATCGCCTTGTGGCCGAGGCTCACCCGGGGCTCCAGGATCGCCGGCTCGCCCGGGTCGGCGTGCAGGCAGCACAGGTCCTGGATGTTGCACTCCTCGGCGACCTCGATGCGTTCGCCGTCGCCCCGGAGCACCGCGCCGTACCATACGCTGGTGGCGCGGCCGAGCCGTACCCGCCCGGCGATCACGGCACCGTGGGCCACGAAGGCCTCGGGATGGATCTCGGGCTCGGCGTCGTCCAGCGCGGCGATGTAACTCACGGAGTCCATATTCCCATTCGATCTCCGCGATCCCATTCGAGGGGGCGGGCGCGATGGCGCGTGCTGCTATTGCCGTCCAGGACGGCGGTTCGGGTTGCGCAGCGCGCCGCATTGGCAGGAAAGTCGTCTCCTACGTGCCGCCGACCGCAGGCGACATCCCCCATTCACGGCAGGGCATCCGATGACGAACCACAGCGACAGCTTCTCCGACCTGATGAGCGAAGAGAACTTCGAAGTCGTGATGCGCGGCTACAGCCGCCGCCAGGTGCACGACTACATCAACCGGCTGCGCAACCAGATCCGCGACCTGGAGGAACGGCTCGCGCGCACGCTCGAGCAGGCCGAGCAGAGCCGCATCGAGCTCGCCGAGGCCCGCCGGCGCCTCGCCGAGGCCCCCCAGGACTACGACGAGCTGGGCCAGCGGCTCAGCACGATCCTCAAACTCGGCGAGGAGGAGGCGGCCGCGAAGCGCAAGGCCGCCGAGGAGGAGGCGAACAAGGTCCGCGAGCGCGCCTCGGCCGAGGCCCAGCGGCTGATCACCACCACCCAGGAGCAGGCCCAGGCGATGGTGTCCGCGGCCCACGCCGAGGCGGAGCGGCGGGTCGCCGAGGCCACCGCCACCGCCGAGCGCATGCTCGCCCAGGCGGAGGCCGAGGCCGAGGAGAAGCTCGCGACCGCCCAGGCCGAGGCCGAGGCGACCCGCAGCGAGGCCCGGGCCGAGGCGGAACGGATGCTCGCCGACGCCCAGGCCCGCGCCGCCGCCACGGTGAACGCGGCGAACGCCCGGGCGGAGGCGACGGTGCGCGACGCCACCGCCCGCGCCGAGGCGATCCTCACCTCGGCCCAGCAGCGCGCCGCCCGGCTCGACGAGCACACCGGGCGCCGGGTGACCTACCTCACCGACACCCACGCCGAGGTGATGCGGCGGCTCAACGAGATCAGCACGGTGCTCGGCGACCTGCTGCACAAGGAGCAGCTCGCCGGGCCGATCCTCGACGAGGCGTCCGTGGTGCCCCCGCCGCCGAAGATCAGCACCGAGGTGGTCGAGCCCGACCTCGAGCCGGCCGCGGACCGTTCCGGCGAGGAGGACCGGTACGGCGAGCCGGACGAGCCCGGCGCCGAGGAGCCGCAGGTCGACGACGCCGAGCCGCCCACCGCCGAGCACCGGCGCATCGACGAACCCGTGCCCGACCAGGCGCGCGAGTTCCCGCACGAGCCCGGTCCGGAGGGCGGCCGCGAGCCCGGCCGGGAGCCGGGCAACGGTGCCGGCCCCGGCGGCGGGCGTCCGGCCGAGCCCGGGCACCAGTACGGCCGCGAGCCGCACGACGGGCGGTTCGGCCCCGCCGGCCCCGCCCCCCAGGAGCGGCGGCCGAACGGCGAGTACCCGGCCGAGCGGCCCGAGGTGCGCGACGAGCCGCCCGGAGACCGCGCCGAGCGGATGCCGGAGAACGCCGCGTTCCGCGCGCCCGCCCCGGGCCGGCCGGAGAACCGCTGACCGGGCGCGCGCCCGCCGCCTCGCCCGCCCCCGCGCCGTCCGCGGCAGGGCACGGGCGGTCCGGGCGGCGATCCCGGAGCCGGCCCGTGTCCGGCGCCACGGAAGCCTCCGCCCCGCGGAGGCTTCCGCGCGCCGGGGCGCGGATCAGCCCGGATCCACCGAGCGCGCGCGTTCCTCCTGCTCCCGCAGCTTCTCCTGGAGGCCCTGCGGGTCGTCGGCGTCGACCGTCATCGCGCAGCCGGCCTCCCGTTGGGCGGGGGTGAGGGGATGGTGCCGGGTCGCCCACCATCGCCCGGCGTCGCTTCGCCAGATGGTCCAGTCCGGGTATGCCCGGGCGATCTCGGCGAGATGCCGGTCAACGGACATCCCTTCACCCCACCCGTATGTGCGGTCTACGACCCTCAACCTGCGCTGGATCTCTCGAGCTTTTTCAAGGAACGAAGACGACTGGGTGATCCTATCGCCCGACTTTTCGCCTGACTGCGATACGCCGGTCGCGAGGTGTCACGGAGCCTCCCCCCTGCGCCGCCGCGCGGCGGCCGCGCTCAGGCGTCGAAGTCGTACTGGAGCACGTACGAGGCGGAGTCGAGGATCATCTCGTTGAGCTCGACCGGGACGCCGCCGGTCGTGTAGGCGATGCGGCAGATCACGATCACCGGGGTGCCCGCCGGGAGCTTGAGCAGGTTCGCCTCCTGGGGGGTCGGCATGCGGGCGCGCACCTCCTCGGTGAAGTGCACGGGGGCGTAGCCGAGCTCCCCGAGCCGGGCGTAGACGCCGCCCGGGCCGGTGTCGATCGCCGTGATCGCGGTGCCCTCGACGAGATCGGCGGGAAAGTGCGAGGTGGCGAGCTGGACCGGGCGTTTGTCGATCGAGTAGCGGCGGCGCCGGATCCAGACGTCGTCGGTGTCGAGCAGGCGGGCGATCGTCTCGTTCGCGGGCACCCGCTCGACGTGGATCTCGTCCACGGTGTAGGGGCGCCCCCGGGTGTCGGCGTCCCAGATCGCCCGGCCCTGTGACCACTGCGCGCGGGAGAGACGCCGGGACCCGTGGCGGCGGATCGGCCGGAACAGACGGACGTAGACCCCGGACCCGCGCCGCGGCACGGCGAGCCCTTCGTTGATGAGCACGGCGAGGGCCTGCCGGGCGGTCGCCCGGGCCACGCCGTACTCCGTCATCAGGGCGTTCTCGCCCGGCAGCCGGTCACCGTCGCGGAGCTCGCCGCTGAGGATGCGGTTCCGCAGCGTGTCCGCGATCCGCCGATAAATCGGGGGATCGTGAGGTACCGGGGATTCCGTCACGTTCGACCACCCTCTGTCACCGACCGGGTTTGGCGTCTCCAGAGAACTTGCCCCACATGCTCCACGATCGCACAGATACCGGCCTTGTTCCCATGCTTGTTTCGCGGGGCGCATGTCTCGATGGTGAGATTGGCAGGTTTTCGCCGACCGAAATCGCCAAACGACCCGGGCCGGTAATGGGGGGAGCGGCGCCGTGGCGAGGAAACCCGGACAGGGTGCCGGACGCAATCCGGTGCGGCGCGCGGCCGGGCGGCGCGGGCCGCGCTCGGGCCGCCGGCGCGCCGCCGCGCGTTCCCACGGCCTCGGCCCGTGATCGCCGCGGCCGCCCGCCGACAAGTGCGGCGAATCGCTTCATTTCCGGCGAATATCGCGTGCCGGACAGCGTGCTGACCTGGGCGTTCGCGCCGCCGGGTGCGGCGGCCGCCGGCGGGCCCGCGCCGGAGTGGGCCGCCGCAGCCGGTGGCGGAACGGGCCGGAACCCGCGGCACGGCCCGGCGCGGGGTGAATCGCCGATGAATGCGAAACATTCTCGCGATGTTTGCCGCCGAGGCCGCGGCGGCCTTCCGGAAAGCGCGGCTGACCTGGCCTTTTGCCGGGCGCGTGCGCACGTTTCGCGATCCGGTCCGGCGCGGGCGCGGTCACCGGCGCCGCGCGCGATACATTCCTCACAAATGGCAGATTCGCCACATGTGAGCAATCCCGCATCTGATACGGGCATCGTCCGGCCCGCACCGCGGGGGTATGGGAAGGTGGCGGTTCGGCAACCCCGGCGCGTCCGGGTCGTCCGGTATACGGAAAGTCGGAGCTTCTTTTTTACTGACTAAATTTAGTTGCGAAAAAGACATGGGCGAACGGATGGGGATCAGCGCCCCGCCCCGTACGGCGATCCTCGCCACCCTCGGCCAGGCGGGTCCGCTGAGCCGTACCGAGCTCGGCCGGCGGCTCGGGCTCAGCCCGGCGACCGTGACCCAGGTGACCCGGCGGCTGCTCGCCGAGGGGCTGGTCGAGGAGCTCGACCGGGCGCCCTCGCGCGGCGGCCGCCCCGCGCAGCTGCTCGGGCTCACCGGCGCCCCCGGGCGGGCGATCGGCGTGAAGATCGCGAAGGATCACGCGGTCGGCGTCGAGGTCCGGCTCGACGGGGTGCTGCTGCAGAAGCGGGAGATCCCGCTGGACGCGGCCGCGCCGGACTGCCTCGACACCGTCGCCGCCCTCGTGGCCGCGCTCGCCTCGCGCGGCTCCCGGCTGCTCGGCGTGGGGGTGTGCGTGCCCGGGGTGGTGGACCGGCCGGGCAGCGGCGTGGTGGACTCGCCGCCGCTCGGCTGGACCTCGATGCCCGCCGGAGCCAGGCTGCGCGCCGCCCTCGACCTGCCGGTGCTCGTCGACAACGACGTGAACGCGCTCGCCGTGGCCGAGCGGCTGTACGGCCGGGGCCGCGGGTACCGCGACTTCATCACGGTCGCGGTCGGCCAGGGGGTGGGGCTCGCCATCGTCGCCGACGGCGGCCTGGTGCGCGGCGCGACCGGCGGCGCGGGCGAGTTCGGGCACATGCCGGTCGCGGAGGGGCCCCGGTGCGGCTGCGGCAACCTCGGCTGCCTCGAGGCGGTCGTCGGGGCGGCGACGCTGCGGGCGCGGACCCGGCAGATGGAGCCGGCCACCGTGCTCGCCGAGGCGGGGGCCGTGCTCGGCCGCGCGATCGCGGGGCTGGTCAACATCCTCGACCCGGCCGCCGTGTTCGTGCTCGGCGAGGCCACCCGCGAGTGGGACCGCTGGCGGCCCGGCTTCGACGCGAGCTTCCCGGCCCACCTCACCCGGCCGCACCGGCACGTCCCGGTCGAGGTCGGTCCCTGGGACGACTCCCGCTGGGCCCACGGCGCCGCCGGGCTCGTGCTCGGCACCCCGCTCGGCGTGGTGCCCGGCACCGGCGAGCAGGGCGACCTGATCCGGGCCCGGCTCGCCTGAGCGCCGCCGGGGCACGGCACGCCCGGGCGGATCGCGGCATTCGTGACGATGTATATAAGGGTGTCCCGCGGATCGAAGGGGGGCCCGCGGCAGGGCGGGCCGGCCGGGGCGCAGGGCCGCCGCGGCGGGCCGTACGGCGGTGCGGCGCCCGTGGGCTCACCGGGCCGGTTCCGTGGCGGTGATGCGGCGAAATGTGGTTGATACGCTGTGTACCTCCCTGTTCGGGCGGATCATTGCTGTCGTGTCATGTCATGGCCGCCCGCCACCGGTAATCCCTATGCTGTGGACATCCGCGACGGGTCGTCCGCCGCCCGGCGGGCGCTCTCGCGTGACAGGTCCCTGACGGCGGAACGGGTCTAGGCTCCTGCTGATGCTTGTCGATTTCGATGTACTGACCGAGGTGAGCCGTCTCGCCGGGCTCCCCGAGGAGGACCGATTCATCCTGGCGGACCAGATCGCCTGGAAACTGGGGCCCGAATGGGAGGCCCACGACCAGTTGGCCGGCGAGGACCGCCTTCCCGTGGTGCGGCATCTGCGCACGCGCATGCTGTTCGCCGTCATCCCCGGCGGCTCGTACTTCATGGGGATGACGGAAGAGGAGGAGATGGCGGCGATCAACATCATCGGCGGCGACCGGATGCGCACCGCCCCGATGGTGGCCTGGTACGCCGCGGCGGCGCGCCCCGTCCACCGGGTGACGATCCGGCCCTTCCTCTGCGCGATCCGGCACGTGCCGTGGAGCGTCGCCGCCATGCTCAAGCCGGGGATCAACGAGGACTACGAGGGCTCGGTGATGGTCCCGGCGAAGGACACCTGGATGTTCCGCGAGCTGTTCGACGGGGCCCGGCTGCTGTCGGAGTCCGAGTGGGAGTGGATGGCCCGCGAGGGCGGCCGGGAGAGCTGGCTCGCCGTGCTCGCCCGCCGCGAGCCGCACCGCTCGCACGGCATCCGGCTGGGGCAGCCGCCCGCCGTGGAGAACCGGTGGGGCATCGAGCAGCTGCAGTCCGACGCCGGGGAGTGGGTGGCCGACTCCTGGCACCCCGACTTCACCGACGCCCCGGAGGAGGGCCAGGCGTGGGACCCGGAGGACCGGGCCGGGGTCAAGCGCGGTGCCCACAGCAACTGGCAGGCCGACCAGGAGGCGATCACCATGCACTGCGCCTTCCGCGAGCAGGCGCCCGACGGTGTGATCGCCGGCGTGCGGCTCGCCCGCGACCTGCCCTGACCGGGCGTCCCCGCACCCGGACCGCGGCCCGGTGACCGCCGGTCGCGCGGCGCCGGTTTCCCGGTCCTCTCCCCGGTCCCATCCCTCTCGGCCCGGCTCCGCGGCCGTCCCCCGCCGGCCGCGCATCGCGCCGTGGCCACCGGCCGCACCAGCGGCCGTGCCCACCTCGGCCGCACCGGCGGCCGCGCTCAATCGGCCGTACAGCGCCGTGTGCAATAGCCGCGCAGCGAGCGTGCAACCGGCCGCCCAGCGGGCATGTGCAACCGGCCCGCACACGGGGCGTATTCGATGATCGCCAAGCGGCGCGTGCGATCGGCCGTAGCGCATCCGGAGCCCATTGGCCCGCACGGCGGGCGTGTCCACCGCCCGGCGGCCGTGCTCCCTCCGGTCGCACCCCGGGCCCGCCGTACCGCCTCCCGGGCCGCGCGGGCGCGGTCAGCCCGCGGCGAACGTCCGCCGCCACCAGGCGAACGCGTCGGGCAGGGCGAGCGGGGTCCAGCGCGGCTGCGGCAGGCGGGCCGCCTCCTGCTCGGTCACCCAGCGCACGTCGCTGATCTCGACGCCGTCGGGGCGGGCGTCGGCGTCCGCGGCCGTGCAGCCGTACACCGTGGTGACGTACGAGCACTGGTCGCCGTTGGGGTAGACGCAGCGGAACTCGGGCCCGCCGTACACGCCGATCAGCCCTGCCACGCGGATGTCGAGCCCCACCTCCTCGCGCACCTCGCGCACGGCCGCGTCGGCCGGGGACTCGTCCGGCTCGATGATGCCGCCGGGCGGCGCCCACAGCGGCTCGGCCTCCGCGTGCAGCGCCATGAGCAGGCGTCCCCGCTCGTCGAAGACGCACGCGGCCACCGAGGGCAGCACCATGAGCTCGGTGCCGACCCGGGCACGCAGCTTGGCGAGAAACTCCGGTATGGGCACGGTTCGGCGTCTCCTCAACGTCGGGCGGCCGCGGCACGAACACGACCACGCTACGCCCACCGGGCCGCCGGGCGGGCCGGGTTCGCGCGCGGAGAAACACCCCCCGCGCCCGCCCGCCGCCGGACTCGGGGCCGTGCCGGCGGGCGCTTCGCAGGCTTCCCGCGGCCACCGGCGCCCGCCTGATCTCGGTCACTAGGCTGGATGGGTACCGGCGGGCGCGGGCGGGACGGTCTGGGGGTGCCGATGGACGCCGAGGAGGCGCGGGCGCGGTTCTCCGGGTGCCGGGTGGCGCGGCTCGCCACCGCGGACGCCGCGGGACGGCCGCACCTGGTGCCGTGCACCTTCGCCGTCGCCGGGGACCTCATCTACACCGCCGTCGACCACAAGCCGAAGCGCACCCGTGACCTGCGCCGGCTGCGGCACATCCGGGAGAACCCGCACGTGTCGCTGCTCGCCGACCACTACGAGGAGGACTGGGATCGGCTGTGGTGGGTGCGCGCCGACGGCCGGGCGCGCGTCCTCGACGACGAACCGGGCGAGTCCGCGGACCAGGTACGGCGGGCCGCCCTCGTGCTCCTCGCGCGCCGGTACGAGCAGTACCGGGACCGCCCGCCCGAGGGGCCGGTGATCGAGATCGCCGTGGAGCGATGGTCCGGCTGGGCGGCGTCGGCGCCGCGGAGGCGATGACCGGTGCGATGGCGCGGCCGGCGACGCGTGCGGAACGGGACGGACGGGCCTTCGTAGGGCATTTTGCTGACAAGTGTCGCCAAAGTGCCCAACTTTGTGAGAGCATGGCGACCGCAACAGGAGGATGTCGTGGCGGTGCGGACGCAGGAGGCGACTGCCGTGGGCGCGGGTCTACGGCCCCAGGCGGTGATGCTCACCTTCCTCGGGAACCACGTCTACGGCAGCGACATCTGCGTGTTCTCCGGCAGCTTCATCGAGGTGTTCGCCCGGGTGGGGGTCTCCGCCGAGGCGACGCGCTCGACGCTCACCCGCATGGTGAACCGCGGGCTGCTGCGCCGCCAGCGGCAGGGCCGCCGCATGTACTTCGGCCTCACCCGCCGCACCGTGGACATCCTCAAGGACGGCGAGCAGCGCGTCTGGCGTACCGGGGTGGTCAACACCGACGAGCGGGACCGCTGGACGCTGATCGGCTTCTCGCTCCCCGAGTCGTGGCAGCGGGAGCGGCACGAGCTGCGGTCCCGGCTCATCTGGGCCGGGTTCGGCCCGCTGCAGAACGGCCTGTGGATCGCCCCGTCCGAGGTCGACGTCACCGAGATCGTCAAGGACCTCGGCCCGCAGGCGAACATGAAGGTGTTCGCCGCCGAGCCGCTGCCGCCGACCGACATGCGCCGGCTCATCCAGGACGCCTACGACCTGGAGGGCCTGGAGCGGCGCTACCGCGCCTTCCTCGACCGCTGGGACCGCCCCGACCCGCTTCCGGAGGCCGCCGACCACCTGGTCCGGTCGCTGGTGATGCTCACCGAGTGGCTGCAGATCATCCGGTCCGACCCCCGGCTGCCGCTGCGCTACCTGCCTCCGGACTGGCCGGCCGAGCGGGCCCAGCGCGTCTGCCACGAGCTGTACCGGCGCTTCCGGCCGGAGGCGACGCGGGTCGCCTCCCAGATCCTCGACACGGTTCCTGACGCCGATCCCCCCAGGTAGCCGCTCTCGGGAGCGGGCTGCCGTGTAGCAAGGAGCAGCAGATGCGCAATCAGGGCATCGGGTCCTGGCCCCGGCGGCGGGCCCGGATGACACCGAAGAAGGTGGCACTCACCTGCGACGGCCGCGACCTCACCTACGCCGAGCTCGCCGAGCGGGTCGACCGGCTCGCCAACGCCCTCCGCGGCCTCGGCATCCGGCGCGGCGACCGGGTCGCCTACCTCGGCGTCAACCACACCTCCTACGCGGAGACGCTGTTCGCCCTCGGCCTGCTCGGCGCGGTGTTCGTACCGCTCAACCACCGGCTCACCGCCCCCGAACTCCAGTACATCCTCGACGACAGCGGGGCCGAGCTGCTCATCTGCGGGCGGTCGCACCGCCACATGGCCGAGCAGCTCAGGGTCAAGCGCACGATCGTCGACGACGAGAGCGGCGAGTACGAGAAGCTGGTCGCCTCGGGCGCGCCGGAGCCGATCGACGAGGAGGTCTCCCTCGGCGACCTCTGCCTGATCATGTACACCTCGGGCACCACCGGCAAGCCCAAGGGCGCCATGCTCAGCCACGGCAACCTGACGTGGAACACCTACAACCTGCTGGTCGACGTGGACCTCACCAGCAGCGAGGTCACGCTGATCAGCGCCCCGCTGTTCCACATCGCCGCGCTCGCCCAGACCCTGCTGCCGACCCTGATCAAGGGCGGCCGGTCGATCCTCGAGGCGTCGTTCGACGTGGACCGCACCTACGACCTGATCGAGTCCGAGCGGGTCACGATCATGTTCGGGGTGCCGGCTATGTTCAACTTCATCGCGCAGTCCCCGCGCTGGGACACCGCCGACCTGTCGAGCCTGCGCAACCTGCTGTGCGGCGGCGCGCCGGTGCCCGAGCCGCTGATCCGCCGCTACCAGGAGCGCGGCCTCACCTTCCTGCAGGGGTACGGCATGACCGAGACCTCGCCGGGCGCGCTGTTCCTCAGCGCCGAGGACTCGGTGCGCAAGGCGGGCACCGCCGGGGTGCCGTCGTTCTTCACCGACGTGCGCGTGGTCACCGCGGACGGCCGGGACGCCGCCCCCGGCGAGCCGGGCGAGGTGATCGTGCAGGGGCCGAACGTCATGCTCGGCTACTGGAACAAGCCCGAGGCGACCGCCGAGGCGCTGCGCGACGGCTGGTTCCACTCCGGCGACATCGCGGTCAAGGACGAGGAGGGGTACGCCCGGATCGCCGACCGCCTCAAGGACATGATCATCTCGGGCGGGGAGAACATCTACCCGGCCGAGGTCGAGGAGGTGCTCTACGGGCACCCGGCGGTCGCCGAGTGCGCGGTGATCGGCGTGCCCGACGAGCGCTGGGGCGAGGTGGGCAAGGCGATCGTGGTGCTGCGCCCCGGCATGACCGCCACGGCCGAGGAGATCATCAAGTTCTTCGACGGCCGCCTGGCGCGTTACAAGATCCCGAAGCACGTGGAGTTCGTGGACGCCCTGCCGCGTAACGGTTCCGGCAAGATCCTCAAGCATGTGCTCCGCGAGCGGCACGGGTGACCGTACGGTACGGCACGGCGCACGCCCGGCCCCGCGGCGGAGTGAACCGCGGGCCGGGCGGAGGCCGTACCGGAGGGTGATCCCGAACCCGGAACGGAGTCGATGGTGGTGAGGGTTCACGCGCCGTTTGCCGCGGTACGCGTCAACACGCCTTACCGGGCTTTGTACTATCTATGGCTTAGAACAGGGCCTAGACCGGGGTGGGGGAACGATGACGATGCTCTCGGAGCGACGAGTGGGGGACGGCCTGCCGCCGGTCTGGCCGCCGGACCGCTACGAGGTGGTGTGCGAGCGGGGCGAGTCCTTCGGCAGCACGCGGGACCGCTACCACTACGCCAAGTACGCCATGGAGTCCGCTCGCGCGCTGGAGAAGGCGGGCCTCGCCCGGCGGGTGCTCGTGATCCGGATGGCCGACGAGAAGGTGATCTACGACCGGCTCGAGGGCATCGAGCTGCCGCCCGAGGAGTGGTGACCGCGCGGGGCGGTCGCGCACGCGGGGCCCGGGGCGGGAGGGGCTTGGCCCCGGCGCCCGATCGCGTGCGGGACGCGGCCCGCTGAGCGGCCTGGGCCGGCCGGACATCCGCGGCCCGACATCCGAGCGTGACGGCAACGGCCGACGGCGTCGCCGTGCGCGTCCGGGCGATGCGCGTGGGCCGTCGGCCGGGTACGGCACGGCGCGCGCCGTCTCGAGGCCGCGCCGAAGGACGTCGTGCGCCCATCCGCGGGGGCCGTTGGGGCGCCTTGGTGAACCTGCGCGCCTGACAGGGTCCTGTCAGGACCTTGTTGACCTTCCTTGTCGAATCGATCTACGCTCTCGGTAATTTGGCGCGCCGAAAAAATTTCAGAGCAGTTTCGAAACCTCCGCGCGGATGTTTCGCCGACACTGGTCACCCCTCCAACCGGGAGTCGCGAAATGAGAAGGCTCCGCACCGGCCCACCGGGCGCGCGGAGGCGCCGGGCGCTTCCGCTGCTGCTTCCGCTCCTCATGCTGGCGGCGCTCGTTCCCCCGGCGCACGCCGCCACCACCGGCGCACCACGGACCCCCGAACCCACGACCGCCGGCGCAGGCGGCGGAAAGCCATCGCCCGGCCCCGGCACGTACATCGTCAACGTCCCCGGCCCGGGGCGCTTCCCGCTCGTCGCGGACGGCGAGGCGGCCACGCTCGTGGTGAGCGAGGCCGACCACCCCGGCGTCAAGCGCGCGGTCGGCGACCTTCAGGCCGACATCAAGCGGGTCACCGACGTCGAGCCCGAGATCGTCAAGGACCGGGTGCCCACCGGCCGCGACGTGGTGATCATCGGCACGATCGGCAAGAGCCCGCTCATCGACAAGCTGGTGCGCGACCGCAAGCTCGATGTGAAGGGCATCGAGGGCAAGTGGGAGACCTCCCTCGAGCAGGTCGTGCCCAACCCCATGCCCGGCGTGTCCCGCGCGTTCGTCATCGCCGGCAGCGACCAGCGCGGCACGATCTACGGCATCTACGACGTGTCGAAGGAGATCGGCGTCTCCCCCTGGTACTGGTGGGACGACGTGCCCGCCCGGCACCAGGACGCCCTCTACGTGCTGCCCGGCCGGCACACCCAGGGCACCCCGAAGGTCAAGTACCGCGGGTTCTTCATCAACGACGAGAACCCCAACCTCGGCACCTGGGCGCCCCAGTACTTCGGCCCGGGCAAGGCCCCCGGCTACCCGGGCGGCTTCAACGCCGACTTCTACGCCAAGGTGTTCGAGCTGATGCTCCGCCTCAAGGCGAACTACCTGTGGCCCGCGGTGTGGGGCCGGGCGTTCGCCGAGGACGATCCGCGCAACCACGAGGTCGCCAAGGAGTACGGCATCGTGATCGGCACCTCGCACGAGGCGCCGATGATGCGCGGCATCGAGGAGTGGAACCGGCACGCCAGGCCCGGCGAGGGCGACCCGTACGGCGGCAACGGCGAGTGGAGCTTCCGCCGTAACGGCGAGGCCATCAAGAAGTACTGGGCCGAGGGCATCCGCCGCATGAAGGAGCAGGGCTTCGAGGGCGTGGTCACCCTCGGCATGCGCGGCAACGGCGACACCAGCCTGCCCGACGGCGACGGCATCGAGCTGATGGAGAGCATCATCGCCGCGCAGCGGGAGATCCTGCAGCGGGAGATGGGCGGCGACATCACCAAGATCCCGCAGGTGCAGACCCTCTACAAGGAGGTCCAGCGCTACTGGGACAAGGGCCTGCGCCCGCCGGACGACGTCACCGTCGTCTTCTGCGACGACAACTGGGGCAACATGCGGAAGCTGCCGGACCGCAGGCTGCCGAAGCGCAGCGGCGGCTACGGCATCTACTACCACTTCGACTACGTCGGCGGCGGCCGCAACTACAAGTGGGTCGACACGATCAGCCTGCCCAACACCTGGGAGCAGCTCCACCTCGTCTACAGCTACGGCGTGGACCGGCTGTGGGTGGTGAACGCCGGCGACATGAAGACGATGGAGCTGCCGCTGCAGTTCTTCCTCGACTACGCGTGGAACCCGGACGCGATCCCGCTCGACCGGATCGACGACTGGATCCGCGAGTACGCCCGGCAGAACTTCGGCCCCGAGCTCGCCGGCGAGATCGCCGACGTGCTCTACGAGTACGGCCGGCTGCAGTCGCGGCGCAAGCCCGAGCTCACCAACCGGCTGATCACGGTCGACCCGGCCAAGGACATCACGACCGACCCCGAGGCGGTCGTGTACGACGACGAGGCGAGCCCGTTCCGGCTCACCGAGTACCGGGAGATGGACCGGGTCACCGAGGAGTGGCTGAAGCTCGCCGACAAGGCCGAGAAGATCCGCAAGCGGCTGCCGAAGGCCTGGGACGACGCCTACTACCAGCTCGTCTACTACCAGGTGAAGGCGACCGCGAACCTGTACGAGCTGCGCCGGGCGCAGTTCACCAACATCCGCTACGCCGAGCAGGGCCGGGCGGCGACCAACGACTACGCCGACCTCGCCGAGCGGCACTTCGCCATCGACCAGCGGCTCAACGAGTACTGGAACACCCAGGTCGCGGGCGGGAAGTGGAAGGACTTCCAGCTCCAGCCCAAGATCGGGTACGGCGACCGCGAGCGGTACGGCCCGGACGCCGGCTGGCAGCAGCCGCAGACCCCCGACCACGTCGCGCTGCCCGACGCGTTCTACCCGCACCTGAAGCGCATCGAGGTGCCGGACCGCGCCGAGATGGGCGTGGCGATCGACGGCTCGGAGAAGTGGTGGCCCGGCGAGCGGTCGGAGCGGCCGGTGCTGCCCGCGTTCAGCCCGTACCAGACCCGGCCCACCCAGTACATCGAGGTGTTCAACCGCGGCACGGTCCCGTTCGCGTACACCGCCCGGCCGGCGGTGCCGTGGGTGCACGTCACCCCCTCCTCCGGGCGGGTGGACAAGGAGGTCCGGCTCGAGGTGAAGGTCGACTGGGCCCGCGCGCCCAAGGGCCGCACCGAGGTGCCGATCACCGTGTCCGGCCCGAACGGCGCGCGCGTCGACGTCATTGCCGTGGTGGAGAACCCGGAGGTGCCGCGGGGCGGGCCGAAGGGCTTCATCGAGGCGAGCGGGTACGTCTCGATCGAGGGCCACAACCACAGCCGCGCGGTGAACGGCAAGGGGGTGCAGTGGCGGCTCATCCCGGACATCGGCAAGACCCGGCACGGCATGACCCCGTGGCCGCAGACGGCCGCCAGCGTGACCCCGGGCGGGAACTCGCCGCGGCTGGAGTACACGGTGACGCTGTTCACCGCCGGTGAGGTGAAGGTGACCGCGCACCTGTCGCCGCGGAACAACGTGCTGCCCACCGAGGGCCTGCGGTACGCGGTGTCGTTCGACGACCAGCGGCCGCAGGTGGTGGACGTCATCAAGGCCACCGGGGCGGACGACACCGCGATGAACCGCCAGTGGGAGCGCAACACCTCCGACAACATCAACGTCACCACGACCGTGCACAAAATCGACCGCCCGGGCGTGCACACGCTCAAGTTCTGGATGGTCGACCCGACGGTGATCCTGCAGCGGCTCGAGATCGACACCGGTGGGCTGAAGCCCAGCTACCTCGGCCCGCCGGAGAGCAAGCGCGCGGGCCGCTGACGGCGCCGCCCGCCGCGTGAGCCCTCAGGCCGCCCGGGCCACGGCCACGTGGCGGGCGAACCGGCGGTGCCGTTCGAGCTCGGCCGCGACCGGGGCGAGCACCAGGTCGCGGCCGACGCGTTCCACCGCCGTGTGCAGCCGCCGGGCGGTACGGCGGGCCCGGCGGCGGCCGCCCGCCCAGGCGGCGAGGCGGGCGGCGAGCGCGGTGAGCAGCCCGGCGGCCACCCCGCCGAGGAAGAGCACGGTCGGCCAGGGCAGCTCGCCGAGCGTCGGCGTCGGCGGCGCGGGCAGCCGCAGCCAGTCGAGCGCGAACAGGGCGAGCAGCCACAGCAGGCCCGCCGCGGCCACGGCGAGCAGCAGCCACTGCCACGCGCCCACCAGCCGCCACCAGCGCGGCGGCCGCGCCTCGCCCCAGCCGGTCGCCACCGCCCGGTCGAGCGCGTCGGGCAGCTCGGCGAGGCGCGCGGCGGCGGCCCGCCGTACCGCCGCGGCCCACGGGGCGGGCAGCCCGGCCGCGGCCCGCTCCGCGACGTCGCGGATCGCGGTCTCCACCCGGGACCGCTGCACCGCGGAGGCGGCCGGGAGCGAGGTGCGGTCGCCCGCCCGGCCGGACTCCAGGCGGAGGCGGCGCAGCGGGTCCGGCCGCAGCCGCCGCAGGTGGCGGGTGACCGGCCAGCCGGTGGCGGCGACCGCGCGGTGGCGGTGCGCCTTCGCCACCGCCTCGACCACGAGCGGCACCCCGGCCGCGTCGGCCAGCGCCGCGGTGAGCGGCGGGGCGAAGCCGGCCACCGCCTCCGGCCGCACGGCCCGCTCGCGCCGGCCGTCGCCGCCGTGGCCCGCGAGGCCGGTGGCGAGCTCCCACCACTGCGCGGGGCCCCGCTCCGGCGGCGGGCCGGACGCCCGGTCGAGCGCGGCGGCGGCGAGCGCGGCGTCCGCGGCGAGCCGGTCGGCCCAGGCCCGCCGCCGGGACACCGAGGCGGCGAGCATCCACCGCAGGTCGGGCAGGCCCGCCCCGGTCACCGCGGAGGTCGCGACGAGCCGCACCCCCTCGAGCCCGTCCTCGGCGAGCAGGCGGCGCAGGTCGGCGAGGCAGGCGTCGGCCGCGCCCGGGGGCAGCCGGTCGATCTGGTTGAGCACGACCACGGTGACGTCGCCGTGCCGGGCGAGCGGGCGCAGGTAGCGCTCGTGCACCGCCGCGTCGGCGTACTTCTGCGGGTCGAGCACCCACACCAGCAGGTCGACGAGCCCGACGAGCCGGTTCACCTCGAGCCGGTGGGAGGCCTCGATCGAGTCGTGGTCGGGCAGGTCGAGCAGGATGAGCCCGCCCGGCTCCCGCTCGGCCGGATCCGCGGACGGGTCCACCACGTGGCGGCGCCGCACCCCGAGCCAGTCGAGCAGCGGCCCGGCGCCCTCCGGGTCCCACACCGCGGCCTGGGCCGCGGCCGTGGTGGGCCGCATCACCCCGACCTTCGCCACCGGCGCCCCGGCGAGCGCGTTGAACAGCGAGGACTTCCCGCTCCCGGTCGCGCCCGCGAGCGCCACCACGGTGTGCGCGACGGACAGGCCGCGCCGTACCCCGGCCCGGCCGGTCACCTCGCGGGCCGCGGCCACCACCGCCGGGTCGAGCCGCCCGTCGGCGAGCTCGGCCGCCGTGGCGAGCGCGTCGAGCCGCTCGTCGAGGGAGACCGCGCTGCGCCGCCGCACCAGCGTCATCGGCCCCCTCCCCGGGCCGGGGCGCGGCGCCGCCGCCCGCCGGCGCGGCCGGCCGTACCCCGCCCCGCGATAGCCTCGCCGGTCATGGCCCGTCCCGCCGCTCACGCGGCCCGCTGGGTACGGGGGCCCCGCCGGGTGTCGCCGCGAGGTCGAGGGTGTGCCGTTCCTCCCGGATCGCCCGTGCGCAGGCGCGCAGCGCCCGGGCGGTGTCCTCGGCCGGGCCCGGCTCCTCCAGCAGCCCGTCGAGCAGCGCGGTGTACCGGGTCATCTCCTCCTCGAGCACGGCGCGGACCCGGCGCCGCAGGTCCCGGCGGGCCCGCTCGGCGAGGGTGCGGACCGCCTGGTCGCCGAAGATCGCTTCCAGCAGCTTCTGGCTGAGCACGCTCGCGCCGCCCGCGATGCCCACCTCGATCCCGGTGAGCCCGCCGGTCGACGCGAACGCCGCGAGCATGAGCAGCAGGGCCGCGCCGTTCAGGCCGAGCGAGGCGAGCCGGGCGGTGGTGCGCCGGTCGGCGCCCTCGGCGCGGACGAGGTCGAGCACGTACCCCTGCCAGTCCCGGATCGCGGCCGCGGCCCGGTCCGGCAGCGCCGCGGACGCCCGGCCGAGCCGCCCGGCCGCGACCACCCCGGCCCGGTCGAGCAGGTCGCGCCCGGCGGGCGTGCCCGACCACGCCTCCAGGGAGCGCTCCGCGGCCCGGTCGGCGCTCGCCCGGATGAGCGCCTCGAGCCCGCTGCCGAGCGCCACCCGCAGCCGGGTGTCGGGCGCGGGCCGGCCGGTGAGCAGCGCGACGATCCGGTCCCGGGCCCGGCCGACCCGGGCCTCCAGCGAGCGCATCAGCTCGCCGGTGCCGACGAAGTCCTGCCAGCGGGCGAGCACCTCGCCGCGGAGCAGCGACCCGTCGCTCATCCCGTCGTCGAACGCGGCCATGCCCGCGTCGTACGCGCGCTCCACGGCCTCGCGCAGCTCGCGGATGCCACGCCGCTGCCGGTCCACCGCCTCGGCGAGCGCGGGCACCCGCACCGTGAGGCTGTCGAGCGCCCCGCCGAGCGTCTGCCGGACCACCGCGGACCGGGTGCGGGCGTCGGCGCAGATCTCGCCGAGCCAGTCGGCGATGGGCCGGACCAGGTCCGCGGGGAGCCGTCCGCGGTCGAGCGCGGCCACCTCGGGCACGGTGAACAGCCGCACGCCGCCGAGGCCGTTGGCGGCGAGCAGCCGGGCCAGGTCGCCGCGGACCGGGTCGATCGCGTCGCCGGGCACGCGGTTGAGCACGACGGCGAGCGCCGTGCTCCGCTCCCGGGCGGTGCGCAGGAACCCCCAGGGCACCTCGTCGGCGTACCGGGCGGCGCTGGTGACGAACAGCCACAGGTCGGCGGCGGCGAGCAGCTGCGCGGCGAGCTCGCGGTTGGCGGTCACCACCGAGTCGATGTCCGGCGCGTCGGCGAGCGCGAGCCCGGCGGGCAGCGCGTCCGCGGTCACCACCCGCAGCGTGCCCGGCTCGCCCCGGCCGTGCCCGGTGACCCGGGGCAGGCCGGGCAGCACGTTCCGGCCGAGGAACCACTCCTCGTCGGCCGGGTTCGCCACGAGCGTCGGCCCGAGCGTGGTCGGCCGCAGCACGCCGGGCACGGTCACGTCCGCGCCGGCGAGCGAGTTGACCAGGGTGGACTTGCCCGCCCCGGTCGATCCCCCGGCCACGGCGAGCAGCGGCGCGTCGATCGCCTCCAGCCGGGGCAGCAGGTAGTCGTCGAGCTGCCCGGCGAGCTCCCGGCACGCTCGGCGGTCGGCCGCCACGTCCCCCACCGAGAGCGGGAACAGCTCGCCGTCGAGCCGTCGCCGCAGCTCCCGCAGGGCCTCCAGCAGCCTGCTCGTCCCGGCCATGAGGCCACCCTTCCCGCAGCGTGCCGACCTAGGCCTCACGCCGGGCGGGCCGGGACGGCCGCGTCTTCGCGGTCCGGGTGGCCACCGGGGGAGCGGCCGGGCGGCCGCCACGGCCTGAGCCGCGCCGTGGCCCCGGCCCGCGGGGCCGATGGTGCCGGGGAGGGCCCCTGAGCCGATGCCGGGACGGCGGGGGCGTTGCGGCTCGTGCCGCCGTGACCGAGCCGCCCCACCGGGTCGCCGCCACCCGGGCATCCCGTGGCAGTGCCGATCAGGGCGAGGCCGATCAGGTCGAGCGGCACCGGGGCAAGAGGGCCCCGGGCGATCCCCTCGATCCCCAGGCCGAGGGCGCGCGCGGGATGGGTACCGCCCGGTCGAGAGGGCGGGGTGTGCCGGTGCCCCCGTTCACGCCGTACGAGCGGTTCGCCCACCGGCCGGGTGAGCCGGTGGCGGCCCGGCACCGGCCCACCGTGCGGAGTCAGCCCCGCCCGGGCGAGGGCGAGGGCGCGTCGAGCTGCGCCGCGATCATCGCCTGGAGTTCGGCGCGGCCCGCCGAGCCGAGGGCGCCGGTGAGGGCGTCCGCGAGGGCGTCGAACGGGTCGCGGCAGGGGAGGGACCGCATCGCCGTGGCGAGTCCGGCGACGGTCCACGGCGTGCCCGGCGTGTCGACGTACGGCCCGGCGGACCAGCCCTGCTCGAGGGTGACCCGGGTGCCGCGCACCGACAGCACCTGGCCGGTGAGCGGGCAGTCCGCGGTGGCGAGGTAGGCGGCGACCGGCGCGACCACGGCCGGGTCGTGCGGGTCGAAGCCGTCCGGGACGGGGCCGGGCATGCCGGGCACCCCCTGGGTGAGCCGGGTGCGTACCATCGACGGGCTGACGCAGTTGACCCGGACCGAGGACCGGGCGAGCTCCAGCGCGTGCACGACGGTGAGGGCCGCCACGGCGGCGTTGCCCGCCGCGTAGTTCGACTGGCCCGGCAGCGGGTTGCGCAGGCCGGACCCGGACGCGGTGTTGATCACGGCCCGGTCGGCGCGGTCGCCCGCCCGGTGCCGGTCGCGCCAGTACCGCGCGGCCCACCTGGTGACCGCGAAAGTGCCCTTGACCTTGACCGCGAGCACGTCGTCGAACTCGCGCTCGGTCAGCTCCTCCATCGCCCTGTTGACCTCGATGGCGGCGTTGTTGACCACGATGTGCAGGTCGCCGAAGGCGTCGACGGCGGCCTCGACCATGCGTCGCGCGTCCTCCCACCGCGTGACGTCGCCGGTGTCGGCGATCGCCTCCCCGCCGGCCGCGACGATCTCCTCGGCCACCGCGGCCGCCACGCCGCGGTCGCCGCCCGACCCGTCGGCCGCGACGCCGGGGTCGTTCACCACCACCTTCGCCCCCTCGGCGGCGAAGAACAGGGCCTCCGCCCGGCCGATGCCGCGGCCCGCCCCGGTGATGAGGGCGACCCTCCCGCTCAGGCTGCCCATCCCGGCACCCCTCCCACTTAACTACACTCGATGTACTAATGCATCCGATGTATTAATACATCGGTTTCACTGGATCGTGGAGGGGAGTAGCCTGCTCGCATGACGGAAGGGCAGGGGCTGCGGGAACGGAAGAAGGGACGCACCCGGCAGGCGCTCATCGCCGCGGCCGTCCGCCTGTTCGCCGAGCAGGGGTACGAGCGCACCACCGTCGCCGAGATCGCGAAGGCGGCCGACGTCACCACCCGCACGTTCTTCCTGCACTTCCCGGCGAAGGAGGACGTGCTGTTCATCGACGCGGAGGCGCGCGTCGAGCTCGGCCTGCGCATCGTCGCCGAGCGCGCCCCCGGCGCGCCGCCCACCGAGGTGCTCGCGGCCGCGATGCAGGCGATGATCGACGATGTCGAGGCCAACGACCTGGCGAGCGGCATCGCCGCGCTGCGCGCCGAGCTGGTGCTGACCGAGCCGGCGATCCTGCGGCGCATGCTGCAGCTGCTGTACGACGGGCAGGCGCGCCTCGCCGAGGCACTGGCCCGCGCCTACGGCGGGGACCTCGACCCGATCGACGCCGCCGCGCTCGTCGGCTCCCTGTTCGGCGCGGTCAACGCCGCGGCCATGGCCGCGCTGCGCGCGGGCGGGCCGCCCGAGCGGGTCCGGGCCGCGATGACCCGCGCCGCCGCGCTCGCCCTCCGGCGCTGACCGCCCGGGCCGCCGTGCCGTACCGGGCGCCCGAGCAGGCCATCGCGGCCGAGCGTGTCCGTAGGGTCACGCACGGCTGTCGCGCTCCGCGAGGCGTTGGATTCGCAAATGGGGGCAGAGCGGAAACTCGGCACCCCTACGCATCCCGAGGAGCGCGATATGGCAGATGTGCCGGTCAGCAGCCACGGCGCCGGGATCGCCGCCGCGCAGCGGTGGCTGCGGCGGCGGACCAGCAAGGCCGCCGACTGGCGGCCGGAACGGCTCGTCGCGGCGAAGGGCGGCAGCCGGGTGAGCGTGATCCTCCCGGCCCGCAACGAGGAGCCGACCGTCGGCCGGATCGTCGCCACCATTCGCCGGGAGCTGGTGGAGCGCCTCCCGCTCGTGGACGAGGTGGTGGTGGTCGACTCGCACTCCACCGACCGGACCGGGACGGTGGCCGCCGAGGCGGGCGCGCGCGTGGTGCACCAGGACGCGGTGCTCCCGGAGCTGCCGCCGCTGCCCGGCAAGGGCGACGCGATGTGGAAAGGGCTGGCGGCGACGCGCGGCGACATCGTCGTGTTCATCGACGCCGACCTGCGCGAGTTCGGCCCGCACTTCGTCACCGGGCTGCTCGGCCCGCTGCTCACCGACCCGACGGTGAGCTTCGTCAAGGGAGCGTACGAGCGCCCGCTGTGCGTCGACGACCGGCTGGAGAAGGGGGCGGGCGGCCGCGTCACCGAGCTCGTGGCCCGGCCGCTGATCAACATGTTCTGGCCGGAGCTCGCCGGGTTCGTGCAGCCGCTCGCGGGCGAGTACGCGGGCCGCCGCGAGGTGCTGGAGCTCGTGCCGTTCGTCACCCACTACGGCGTGGAGCTCGGCCTCCTCGTCGACCTGCTCGAGCTCGTCGGCCTCGACGCGATGGCCCAGGTCGACCTGGGGTACCGGGTGCACAAGCACCAGACGGTGCCGATGCTCGGCCGGATGGCCGCGCAGATCATGCACACCGCATGGTCCCGGCTGGAGCGGCAGCGCCGCCTCGTGGCGACCGCGCCGCCGAGCCCGGCCCTGCTCCAGTTCCTCGCCGAGGACGGTGCCGCCCCGGTCCGCGTGTGCGACGTGCGGCTGCGGGAGCGGCCCTGCCTCGCCTCGCTCCGCGTGGGTGCCCGGCCCCGGGGCCGCCGCGCGCCGGCCGCCGGCCGCATCGGCTGGGCGTGACCGGCGCGCACGCCGCCCCGGGCGCGCTCAGGTGGTGCGCTCGCTCCAGATGATCTCGTACGGCTCGAAGCGGTGGGTCTTGCCGTCCACGTCGGCGACGACGGCCTCGTCGGAGGTGTTCACCATGACCATCCGGTGCCGCTGGGCGAGCACGCGGATCGCCGGGTTCGACGACGACACCGGCTCCAGCTCGACCCCGGCCGGGAACCACCGCACGAAGTTGCCGAGCAGCTCGTAGGCCGGCAGCGGGTCGGCGGTGCGCGGCTCCCACAGGCAGCCGGGGCAGTCGCCGCTCCGCCGCTGCGGGTTCCAGTAGAGCGCGGCGGCCGCGCCGCTGCGGGCGAACTCCATCATCGCCACCGTCTGCACGGCGAGCCGGTGCCGGTCGTCCCACCGCTCCTCCTCCGGCTCGACGTACCACTCGGCCCACCACACCGGCAGGTCGCCGCTCTTCTCCCGCAGCCACCGGGTGACCGCGTCGAACTTGGCGAGCGCCCCGAACTCGTCGGGGAGCAGGTCGTGCTCCTCGGTCACCGAGGCACCGTCCACCACGATGAAGTCGGCGCCCGCCTTGTGCTCCAGCCAGTACTCGAGCGCGTCGAGCGTGGCGCCGTCCACCACGCCCCACCGGCCGCGCAGCCGCCGGTCGGGGCCGTCGGTGTGACTGTTGATCGGCAGGTACGGCCCGCCGACCTGGATGTCCGGGTCGACCGCCTTTAGCGCCGCGTACACCTTGTTGTACAGCTCGGTGTACGCCTCGGCGTCCGGGCGGCCGTGCCGGTAGAACCCCTTGAACTCGTTCCACACCAGGTAGTGGCGGACGTGCGGGTAGCGCTTGGCCACCTCGGCGGCGAGGTTCGCGAAGTCGTCGTAGTGCTCGGGCAGCGGCGCCTCGGTGAGCCGGTTCCAGTCGGTCCGGCCGGGCGGGCCGCCCTTCATCCAGTCCGGGGCGCAGCAGAGGGTGATCACCGGCAGCCCGCCGGAGCGGTCGATGGCGCGGAGCCGCGAGTCGAGGCTGCGCCAGTCGTACTGTCCGGGCGACGGCTCGGGGTTGTCCGCCCCGAAGCCCATGATGTGCTGGTTCTGCAGCATCGGCACCCGCCGGAACGCGCGGGTCATGCCCTCGGCCGCGGCCGCGGTCTCGTTGTCGACGCTGTACTGGGTGTGCGTGAAGCCCCAGCGCGGCCAGTCCGGGGCGACCGGCGGCGGCTCGGCGGGTGGTGACTCGACGCGCGCGGCGCTCGTGGTGGCGGGCTGCTCGCCGGAGGGGCGCGGGGTTTCCGAAGAGCAGGATGAAAGGCTCACGGCGAGCAAGGTTGCGACCAGGGCGGCCCGCCACGTCGGCCGCGGCGCGCCGTGCCGTACCTGTCCCGGAAAGGATGTCAACGCAAACTCCCCGTGTTCTCGCCGGTCGTGTGCGGCCCGGTCCCCCAACCCCGATCACCGATCATGCACGTCCGGGGCTAATGCCCCGATAAGAAGCAGGGTGGGTTGGGGGAAAAGGCTAGCCGGAACGTCGCTCCGCGGGTGGCCGATCGGCGGACGGGCGGGCCGCGAGGGTCTGCACGGAGTCGAGCACGAGGTCCCAGAAGAGCGCCCGGTCGAGCTCGAGGGCGACCTGCGCGTTGGGCCGGGCGCCGGTGACGCCGTGCAGGTCGACCACGGTCGCGCCGCGGGTGTGCTCGCCGGCGAGCTCCACCGCGACCGGGGCCGCGACGCACCGGACGACCTCGGGCGCGACGATCGCGGCGATCGCCACCGGGTCGTGCAGCGGCGGCGCCGGCATGCCGTACACCTCCCGGTAGGCGTTGCCGTAGAACTCGAGCGAGGCGGCGCACGTTTCGGCGAGCTCGCCGCCGATGGCGCGCAGCCGCGCGAACACCTCCGGCCCGGCGAGCGCCTGGTGGGTCACGTCGAGGCCGCACATGAGCAGCGGCAGGCCGCTGCGCAGCACGATGTCGGCCGCCTCCGGGTCGGCCCAGATGTTGAACTCGGCGAGCGGGGTGCGGTTGCCCCGCCCGGTGCTGCCGCCCATGAACACGATGCGCTCGATCTTCGGGGCCAGGTCGGGGCGGCTGCGCAGCAGCGTGGCGACGTTGGTGAGCGGGCCGGTCGCGGCGATCGTCACCGGCCGGGCGGCCGCTTCGAGCAGGCGGGCGGTCACGGTGACGGCGTCGTCGCCGGCGAGCGGGATCGCGGGCTCGGGCAGCTCGGTGCCGTCGAGCGCGCTGTCCCCGTGGATGCGCGGGGCGGTGTCCTGGCCGCCGTCGAGCGCGCGGTCCGCCCCGGCCGCCACGGGGATGTCGTGGAGCCCGGCCGCGGTGCAGATGCGCAGGGCGTTGTGCGTCACCTTGTCGAGCGGTCCGTTGCCCGCCACCGTGGTCACGGCGAGCAGGTCGATGCCGGGGTGGGCGGCGGCGAGCAGGATCGCGAACATGTCATCGTGTCCGGGGTCGCAGTCGAGCACCACCGGCACCGGGCTCTGTCCCTCCATGGGGACGATTGTCGCAATTGCCGACCGATCGTACAGAGGTGACGGTTGCCCGGTCCCGTTCCGGGGAAGGCGGGCCGAAGGGAACCGGGCGGGCGCCGGATCCGGCCGGTGGTGGGGAAGCGCCCGGTGGTGAGGGAGAGCCCGGTGGTGAGGAGAGCATGGTGAACCGGATCGGTTTCCGCAGGATCTACGAGGAGCCCACGCCGGAGGACGGCACCCGGGTGCTCGTCGACCGGGTGTGGCCGCGCGGCCTGCGCAAGGAGAACGCGCCGTTCGACGAGTGGCTGCCCGACGTCGCCCCGTCGACCGAGCTGCGCCGCTGGTACGGCCACGACCCGGCGCGCTTCGCCGAGTTCCGCCGCCGCTACCTCGACGAGCTCGCCGACCCGGCGCGCCGCGAGGCCGTCGGCCACCTGCGCGAGCTCGCCGCCCGCGGCCCGCTCACCCTGCTCACCGCCACCCGGGACGTCGCGCACAGCCAGGCGGCCGTGCTCGCCGACTGGCTCGCCCACGCGCCCGCCTCCGGCTGACGCACGACGTCCTGGGCGTGTCGTTCAGGCCTAGGCGTGCCGTTCGGGCTGTACGGCTAGAGCCAGTGGACGCGGACGATATACACCTCTCGCTGTGGTTCCATGACGAGGTACGTCACCATTCCCCTGCCGCGGCCGAACGCCCAGGTCAACGTGGTGCAGTTCGGGTTGTCCGGCTTTAGGGGAGTTCCCGACCATGGTGAGACGCTGAGTACTTCGAGCGCCTCCGCCAGACTGCGCACGGCATCGGAGGGGAGAGCGTCGATCTGCGCTTTGGCGGTCGGATCCGGCTCGCAGATGGAGTCCACCTACAGGTCGACCTCGATGCCGCGCTCTGCGAAGAGCTGCTTCCACGACGTGCCGCCGCGGGGCAACGGCTCCCCGCGCGCGGCCATCTGCTCGATGCCGGCGATGCGCTCGTACATCTCGGCGCGGCCCTGCGGATCCCTGACGTTATCGCACGCGATCAGCCACCACGTGTGGATGAACTCGTGCAGCTTGCTCACATCGAGGGTCTCGCGGATGTCGGCCAGCACACGGTCCAGGCCCGCCTCGAAGCCGTGGACATCCTCGGGTACGACCAGCGCGGCTCGAATCGCGCGCAGATCCTTCTCCGGCAGCTCACCCGCCTCGCCGGGTCCCACAGGTTGCGCGCTCACGGTGCCAGCATACGCGGGCATCGTTGAGCCGGCCGTGTGGTTCAACGATGTCGTCATCGTCCATTCGCCATTCAAGATCACCAGATGGTGACATGATAATCACAATACGTATCCATGGCCATCGCCTTGACGGCCACTGTCGGTAACCGCCCATCCGGGTCCGATGGCGGGGACGAGGGCGACGGCCCGGGTACGGCCGGGCCGTACCCGCGGCGGTCACACGACGATGCGGACCGGCTGCTCCAGCAGGGACTTCAGGTCGGCGAGGAACGCGGCCCCGGTCGCACCGTCGAGCACCCGGTGGTCGATCGAGAGGGTGAGCGCCATCGTCACGCCCGGCCGTACCTCGCCGTCGCGCACCACCGGCTGGGGCTTGGCGGCCCCGACGGCGAGGATCGCCGCCTGCGGCGGGTTGATCACGGCGGTGAAGTGGTCGATGCCGAACGGGCCGAGGTTACTCACCGTGAACGTGCCGCCGGCGAGCTCGTCGAGGGTGAGCTTGCCGGTGCGAGCCCGCTGGGCGAGGTCGTGGGCCTCGCGCGCGATCTCGGTGAGCGTCTTGCGGTCGGCGTCGTGGATGACCGGGACGATCAGGCCGTCGTCGAGGGCGACGGCGAGCCCGAGGTTCACCCGGTGGTGGCGGAGGATGCGCGTCTCCGCCCACGAGGCGTTGAGCTCCCGGTGCTCGCGCAGCATCACCGCGCACGCCTTGAGGATCAGGTCGGTGATGGTGATCTTGGGGCCGCGGTCGGCGAGCGCGGCGTTGAGCTCGGCCCGGTAGGCGAGCAGCGGCTCGGCGTCCACAACCGAGGTGAGGTAGAAGTGCGGGGCCTCCTGCACGCTCCGGGTGAGGCGCTGGGCGGTGAGCCGCCGCATGCGATTGAGCGGGACCTCGTCGGCGTCCTCGGGCAGGCTCGGCGCCTCGGTCTCGTGCACGATCGGCCGCCCCGCGGGCGCGGCGGCGGGCCGTTCCGCGGCCGGGGCCGCGGGCGCGGCCGCCGGGGGAGGGGCGGCCTTCTCCTGCTCGCGCCGGGCGATCGCGGCCTCGACGTCGGCGCGCACGATGCGCCCGCCCGGGCCGCTCCCCTTGATCGTGGTGATGTCGATGCCGTGCTCCCGGGCGATGCGGCGGGCGAGCGGCGAGGTGGGCACCCGGCCGCCCGGACCGCGCCCCGGCGGCGCCTGCGGCGGTACGGCGGGCTCGGGTGGCGCGGCCTCCCGATCGGGGGCGGCCTGCGGACGCTGCTCGGGCGCCGCCTCCACCTCGGCCGGCGGAGCCTCGGCCGACGGGGCCTCACTCGGCGGAGCCTCGGCGGACGGGGCTGCCTCGGCCGGCGCCGCGGGCCCGCCCTCGCCGATCACCGCGATCGGCGTGCCGATCGGCACCGTGTCGCCCTCCTGGACGAGGATGCGGGTGAGCGGCCCCTCGTCGTAGGCCTCCAGCTCCATCGAGGCCTTGTCGGTCTCGATCTCGGCGATCACGTCGCCCCGGTGCACCATCTCGCCCTCCCGCTTGAACCAGCGGCTGAGGGTGCCCTCCTCCATCGTGTCGGACAGGCGGGGCATGATGATCTCTGGCATGGCAGTCTCCTGGGACCGTCAGCGTCGGCCGGTGGGGGAGGGCGTGAAGGCGGTGGCCTCGAGGATCTCGTGCACCACCCGGGTGAGCGCCGCGGCGTCGGGCATCGCGGCGAGCTCCAGCGGTTTGGCGTACGGCAGCGGCACCTCGGCGCTCGCCACCCGGCGGACCGGCGCGTCGAGGTAGTCGAAGGCGCCCTCCTGCACGGTGGCGGCGAGCTCCGCGCCGACGCCGTAGCTGAGCCAGTCGTCCTCGAGCACGACCGCCCGCCCGGTCTTGCGCACCGAGGCGCAGATCGTCGCCCGGTCGAGCGGGCGCAGGCTGCGCACGTCCACCACCTCGACCGAGATGCCCTCCTCGGCGAGGCGGCGGGCCACGTCGAGCGCGACCACGGTGGCCCGCGAGTAGGCGATGATCGTCAGGTCCTCGCCCTGCCGGGGCACGGCCGCGGTGCCGATCGGCACGGTGTGGTCGCCGTCCGGCACCTCGCCCTTGGTGTTGTAGAGGGCGAGGTTCTCCAGGAACAGCACCGGGTCGTCGTCCCGGATCGCGCTGGCGAGCAGGCCCTTGGCGTCGGCCGGGGTGGCGGGGGCGACCACCTTCAGCCCGGGCACGTGCGCGTAGAACACCTCGAGGTTCTGCGAGTGGGTGGCGGCGAGCTGCTGCCCGCCCCCGCCCGGGGTGCGGATCACCATCGGCACCGACACCTGGCCGCCGAACATGCCGCGCATCTTCGCCGCGTGGTTCACGATCTGGTCGATCGCGAGCAGGCTGAAGTTGATCGTCATGATCTCGACGACCGGCCGCAGCCCGAGCATCGCCGCGCCGATCGCGGCGCCGGTGAACCCCTCCTCGCTGATCGGGGTGTCCCGCACCCGGCGCGGCCCGAACTCCTGCAGCAGCCCCGCCGTGATCTTGTACGAGCCCTCGAAGACGCCGATCTCCTCGCCCATGAGCAGCACGTTCTCGTCGCGCTGCAGCTCGGCGCGGAGCGTGTCGCGCAGCGCCTGCCGGTAGGTGATGACCTGCCCCACCGCTCACTCCTCCCCGGCGGCCGGGCCGCCGCACGGCAGCGGGTCCCCGGGCAGCTCGCGGGGCGCGTTCGGCACCGGCGTGGCGTACACGTTGGCGAACAGCGCCTCCACCGGCGGCGGCGGGCTGTTGTCGGCGAACTCGATCGCGGCGGCCACCTCCCGCTCGGCCTCGTCGTCGATGCGCGCCGCCGACTCCTCGTCGAGCACGCCCGCGTCGATGAGCCGGGCGCGGAACGCGGGCACCGGGTCGAGCTCGCGCAGCCGCCGGGTCTCCTCGGCCGACCGGTAGCGGGCGGGGTCGACGACCGAGTGGCCGCGCAGCCGGTAGCTCACCGCCTCCAGCAGGAACGGCTTGTGCTCGGAGCGGGCCCGGTCCATCGCCGCCCGCGCCGCGTCCCGTACGGCGAGCACGTCGTTGCCGTCCACCCGCTCGCCCGGGATGCGGTAGGCGCAGCCGCGCTTGTACAGCTCGGGCTCGCCGGAGGCCGCCTCGACCGGGGTGCCCATGCCGAGCAGGTTGTTGACGATCACGTACACGATCGGCAGGTTCCAGATCGCGGCGAGGTTGAGCGACTCGTGGAAGGCGCCGATGTTCGTGGTGCCGTCGCCGAGCAGGCACATCACCGCCTCGCCGTCCGGGCTCGGCCCGCCGCGGTAGGCGATGGCGAGCGCCGCCCCGGTGGCGGGCGGGATCTGGCCGCCCACTATGCCGTACCCGCCGAGCAGCCGCAGCTTCCGGTCGAACAGGTGCATCGAGCCGCCGAAGCCGCCGGACATGCCGGTGGCCCGGCCGAACAGCTCGGCCATCACCGCGCCGGGGGTCGCGCCGCGGGCGAGCGCGTACCCGTGCTCCCGGTAGGTGGTGAACAGGTAGTCGGCAGGCCGCAGCGCCGCCATCAGGCCCACGACCGTGGCCTCCTCGCCCAGGTTGAGGTGGCAGTAGCCGCCGATCTTCGCCCGGGTGTACATCTCGGCGGCGCGCAGCTCGAAGGCCCGGATCAGCGCCATCTGGCGGTAGTACTCGACGAGTACCTTGGGGTCCTCGTCGGTGACCGGCCGGTCGGCCCGCTCGCCGTGCCGTTCCGGCCCGGCCTCCGGCTCGCGTCCGGGCTGGGTGGATGCCATCGTCGCGCCTCCTACGGGTGTGGGGTGGGGTGGCAGGGGTTCAGCTCCCCGGGGCGGGTTCCTGCAGGACGAACCGGTCCGCCTCGGCCTGGCACTTGGGGCAGCGCGCCGGGGGACGCTCGCCGTGCACGACCTCGCCGCACACGGCGCACGCCCACTCGGTGGTGAGCAGCGCCATCACGTCCGAGCGGCTGACGATGCCCACCATCCGGCCGCCGGACAGCACCGGCACCCGGCGGATGCGCCGCTCCACGAGCAGGTGCCGCACCTCGTCGACGTCGGTGTCCTCGGTGACGCAGATGACGGCGGTGGTCATCACGTCGGCGGCGGTCCGGCCCGTGCGGGCGAGCAGGTCGTACTCGCTCACCAGCCCGACGACGGCGTCGCCGTCGTCGACCACCGGGACCGCGCTGATCCGGCGGGAGCGCAGCAGCGCGGCGATCTCCGGGACGGTGGTGTCCCGCCGGACGGTGATCACCGGGGCGGTCATGATCTCCTTGACCTTCACTGGGCCTCCTTGCGGGCGCGGTACGCCGGGAAGCGGGGGCCGCGCCGCCGGCGGCCGTTCCGGTCCGCCCCGGCGCGTATGCTCGCCTGCACTACCCCGATCCGCCGCCGCGTCACCCGCGGCGTCGTCCGGATCGCCGTTTCGGCCGGGCCTTCGGCGTGGCGCAGGCCCGGCATCCCCCCGCGCATGCCGGGCCTGCGAGCTTGCGACGTCGGTTCGCCGTCGGTTCGACGGGCGCCGGGTCAGACCTGTACCTCGCGGCGCCGGCCCGCCCCCGCGGCCGCCCGGCGCGAGCCCGCGGCGGCCCGGGCGTTGCCGTCACCGGCGCCCGCCCCCACGGGCACGGCCTCGTCGGTGAGCGGGTGCATGAGCCCGCCCGCGGTGAGCACGGTGTGCGGGGTGCCCGCCACCAGCCGGGCCACGGTGAGGCGCACGCTGCCCTGGTTGTTGCCGTAGAAGCCCCAGGCGTCGTTGGCGAACGCGTACAGGTAGCCGCCCTTGGTCACCCGGCAGCGGGTGCCCCGGCCGATCGGGATGCGCTCGTGCGCGTGGTGGATGCCGTTCACCGACACCGCGTCGTTGGCGATCACACCGACGAGGAACATCCACGGCAGGTCGGGCTCGCGCCGGGCGCCGATGAAACTCGCCGACTCGTTGCCGGTGAGCATGCGGAACATGCGCTCGCCGCCGCCGATCAGGTTGCCGAGCATGCGCAGCCGCTCCCGCATCGGGTTGAGGCCGCGCATGCCCCGGGTGCCCTCCGGGCCGGAGAGGATGTCGCCGTCCTGCCACATGCCGTCGGCGATGAACCGGTACTCGCCGGGCTCCAGGTAAAGACCGGTCTCGTTCCACGGCTCGTGCGCGAAGATCTCGATCGTGCGCTCCTGGCCGGGCGCGAGCACCCGGGTCGGCCGGTACGGCCCGCCGATGATCGGCGGCTTCCGGTGGCGCTCGTAGACCGACTCGTGCAGCTCCCGGGTGGGCCGCTGCGGGTCGATGCGCGGCACGGCACGCGGCCGCGGGCGCATCAGGATCTCCCGCATCGGCTTGAGCATCGGGTCCACCATCTGGTCGAGCACGCCGATGGCGGCGAGCTCGTCGTCGTGCATGACGTCGAACGGGTCGGGCTCGATCTGCTCCTCGACGGTCGCCTTGTGGAAGCCGAGCTTGATCGTCTCCCGGGCCTCGTCGATCATCCAGCGCAGCGCGCCGTCGCTGAGCCCGCGCTCGGGGTGGCCGCCGCCCACGTCCATGTGGCCGCCCGGGAACCACACCTGCTGCACGTCCTGGTCCGGCCCGAACGGCCCGGTCCACAGCGCCGGCCGGTACGGCTCGCGCCGTTCGTCCATGGCGAGCGCGTGCCGGCCGTACCGGATGTGCGGGTTGAGCCGCAGGTCGTGGAAGCGCTGCGGCCGGTCGAGCAGGTTGAGCAGGCCGAGGTGGTCGGGGACGCCGAGGGCGCCGACGGTCTCCCAGACGCCGATGAACTGCACGGGGATGTTCGCCGCGTCGTCCGGGTCCCAGCGGAAGGTGAACCCGTCGCGCCACTCGGGGTCGCGCCGGTCCCGCCGCCGGTACCCCTCGCGGTAGAGCCGCTTGATCTGCGGCCAGATCATGTGCTCCGGCGTCTTGGAGGTGTCGATGAGGCCGCAGGCGGAGATCATGCCGGCGAGGCTGCGGGCGGTGTAGGCGCCGCGGCTGAAGCCGAACAGGGCGATGCGGTCGCCGGGCTCGTACCGGGTGGTGAGCCAGAGGTAGGCGTCCATCACGTTGCGGGACAGCCCGAATCCGGTGGCGCCGCCGAGCAGCCGGTTGCGCACGGTGCCCACACCCGGCTGGTAGTAGGCGAGCTGCGGGTTGTCGTTCTCGTCCTTCTCGGCGAGGGCGTTGTACAGCCGCCGCACGTTGGTGATGGTGCGGTCCTCCGCCGTGTTCCAGGTGCCGTCGCAGCACACGATGAGCTGACGCATGATCCCAAGTCCCCCGAGCCGGATTGGCTACTGATAGCAGTTGCTACGTTACCCTTCGTGTCCAACGGGAAAACTCCCGGACAGATCGGGTGAAAGCGGGGCGTACGGCACCGCCGGGGGCCGGGCCGTACGGCACGGCCGCGGGGCGGGCGGCCGACCTGGGCGAACGTAAAATCTTCGGCCCGAAACCCCATTGTTATCGGCTGTCCGGTAGATCCTTCTTGCGACCTGTTTGCGGGCTTTGTCCGAATCGTTTACCTTCTTGCGCAAGGCATCGGCCCGGTGAGCGGCCGGCCCGGGCCCGCCCTTTACAACCTGTCCGTCGTCCCGTCGGCATGCCCGCATGCCCGGCGGGCGCGGCCGCCGAGTCCGCGACCCGTCGCGGAGCCGGGGACCCACCTCTCCCCGGGGTGAATCGGCGCGCGTCCCCGGATGCGCGCCGTAGGGCCACTTCCAGGCCCGAACCCGTCAGCTAACCCGGTAGGCGGCATGGAAGAAGGAGTAAAGCCCCCTATGTCCATGTTCCGTCCTTCTTGGGCGCGTAAAGCCGCGAACCTTCCCCACGCCATCGCCTGCACCCTGATCGCCGCGGGAGCGCTGCTCCCCGCGACACCCGGCCTCGCCGCGGCGACCGACACCGGCAGCGGTACGGCGCGGCACGACGGCCGGGTGCCCGAGACGGACGAAGCGAAGCTCACCCCGCTGCAGCGGATCGCCCAGGATCTGCCCAAGGTGACCGCCCAGGACGTGCTGCGGATCGCGGCGAGCAAGATCGGTGTCTCCGAGAACGCCTACGGCGGCGGCACCGAGTTCCACGAGTGGTACATGAACTCCCCCCGCGCGCTGGAGACCCTGGCGCGCGACGGCGGCACCCTCGAGGGGTACCGGAACGCCCCCTGGTGCGCCATGTTCGTGTCCTGGGTCGGCGAACAGGCCGGCATCCGCCCGATCATGGGGTGGGACGCCTACACCGTGACCTACGCCAAGTGGTTCAAGGCCAACGGCCACTGGGGCACCGAGGTCGCCTCGCCGGGTGCCGTGGTGTTCTTCGACTGGGCCGGCACGAAGACCATCGAGGGCATCGACCACGTCGGCCTCGTGGAGCGGGACAACGGCGACGGCACCATCACCACGATCGAGGGCAACACCGGAAACGGTAAAGTCGAACGCCGGGTGCGCCCCAAGTGGCAGGTGGTGGGCTACGGCTACCCGCCGTACGCCGGCTGACCCCGCCGGGGCCGTACCCCGGAAGCCGGAGCATCCAGGCCGATCAGGGCAGCGTGGCCTGGATGCTCCTTCCGTCGTTTACGGGCACCCGTGTCCCGGCCTTCGGGGTGCGCGCCGGCGGCGCCGGCAGGCCACCGGGACCGTCGGCCCGCCTCCCCCCGGTGCCACGCGCGGCTCGGCGGCGCGGAACGCCTCGTCGGCCGGGTCGCCGGACAGCGGCACGGCGGGCCGCACGAACGGCCTTCGCCGTCGTCGTACCGCCGACCGCGACGGTGACCTGCGGTGCGGTCTTGGCCCGCTTCATCGCGTTGCCGTTCCTGGCGAAGGCCCGCTCGTCGATCAGGGCCCACCACGGCGGGAGCCGTACACCCGGCGAGGACCGTCACGATCATGCCGATACCGTCCGGCCGTCTCACCGACATATCGGAGTGCGGCCGGATGCCGCTGAGCCGACGGCCGCTCACCGGCGCGGCGAGCGCATGGCCGCGTAATGGGCGATGGTCCCACGTTGCGGGCCATCCGCCGCACCCGGCCTCCGGTCACTACGACGAGCAAGGCCGCCGCTCCGGTAGTGATGGCGAGCCACGAGGGGGATCGGGCGGTACGGAAAGACGTCCTGCCGCACCTGGGCGAACGAGGTGGCCGCCTTCCGCCCTCTTCCGTCTCGGCTGGTGCCGCGACTCATGCCCTTTTGGTGAGCTTTGGTGGGCTGGGGCGGGTGCGGATTGGTTTGGGCGAATGGGTCGCGGAGAGCGCGAAGCCCCGCTCGCGGGCAGGCGAGCGGGACGCGCGGGTGGGGGATCAGCGCGGGTTGATCGTGATCACCCCGCTGTCGCTCCTCGCCTCGATGGCGGCGGCCGCGTCGCGGGACTGGTCGACGTTGACCCTCACATCGCCGATCGTGCTGTCGGCGTCCACCCGGTAGGCGACGTCGGGGACCGTCAGGTCGATGTTCCCGAGCGTGGTGGCGACGTACAGGCTCTCGAACTCGGTGCCGGTCTTCACCCGCACCGCGGACGTGTTGCTGCGCAGCGTGGCCGTGGTGAACCCGGAGCCGACGCGGACCTTCCCGGTCTCCGAGGTCGCGGTCACCGTCTTGGCCTGGAAGTCGTCCAGGGTGATGTTGCCCGTGTTCGTGGTGACCTTGGCGCTGGGGCCGGAGCCCGTCGCGGTGACATCGCCGATCGCGCTCTCCACGGTGATCGCCCCGGTGATGTCGCGCAGGTTGATCCTCCCCGTCTCCGTGACGGCCTTCACGGGGGCGGCGACCCCGGTGACGTCCACCTTCCCGGTGACGGCGCGGACGGACACCTCCGTGCCGGCGGGAACGGTGACCACATAGTCGGCGGCGCACCGGCCCACCAGCTCCAGCAGGCGGTCGCAGGTGGCGGAGAGCCGCAGCAGGTCGGCGTCGGGCTTCGCGTCCCGCACGGTGTCCGCGGTCAGCGACTCCCATGCGGACACGCTGACGGTGACCGTGTCGGTGTCCTTGGCGACGAGGGTCACGCTGCCTTCCGTGTCGTTGTCGATCTCGAGCAGGCGGGGAGCCGGGAACTCGGTCTCCTCGGTACTGGTCGTCGTGGCCACCGTGGTGGACACGCTCAACAGTCCCACGATGCACGCGGCCACGCCGACCAGGGCGCCGAGGATGAGCCAGAGACGGCGTCCCGACCGTGCCGGCGGGGGTGTGGGCTGGGGATTGTCCTGGGCGGTGACGGTCATGGTGTTCGTGTCTCCTTACAGGTGTGTGGCCGGGTCAGGACCGTCCCGCCTGGGCGCGCAGGTAGTGCAGGACGGCGAGTACGCGACGGTGTTCGTGGGCGTCGGGGAGCAGGTCGAGCTTGGTGAAGATGGAGCGGACGTGCTTCTCCACGGCCCGTTCCGTGATGAACAGCCGCGCCGCGATCCCGGCGTTGGTGAGCCCTTCGGCCATCGCGGCGAGCACCTCGGTCTCCCGCGGGCTCAACCGGTCGAGAGCCGGATCGGTGGTACGGGTGAGGAGCTGGGCGATCACCTCCGGGTCGATGGCGGTGCCACCGGCGGCCACCCGGTGCAGCGTGTCCACGAATTCGTCGATATCGGCCACGCGGTCTTTGAGCAGGTAGCCCACCTTGGCGGCGCCCTGGCCCAGCAGTTGCGCGGCATGGGTGCCCACCACGTGCTGGGAGAGGAGGAGGACCGCCACGTCGGGATGGTCGGCGCGGATGCGGACCGCCGCCGCCATACCCTCCTCCCGATAGGTGGGCGGCATGCGGATGTCGATCAGGCACAGGTCCACGTCGGGATGGGCGGCGACCGCGGCGAGGAGGGCATCGGCATCCCCCACCTGGTCGACCACGTCGATGCCCGCGTCCTCGAGCAGCCGGGCGATGCCGTTGCGCAGCAGCACCGAGTCCTCGGCGATGATCACACGCACGGCTACGCCTTCCACGGGATGTCGGCGGTGAGGACCGTGCCCTCACCGGGTGGGCTGTGGAGGAACAGGTCGCCGTCGACCGCCTCGACGCGGTCCGCCAGTCCGTGGAGTCCGGTGCCGGCCCGCGGGTCGGCGCCTCCCCGGCCGTTGTCGGTGACGGTGACCCGGAGCAGGTCGCCGCGGCGGCGACGCACCCGCTCCGCCCGGACCGTGACCGCAGCGGCGTCGGCGTGTTTGGCGACGTTGGTGAGCGCCTCGCACACCACGTAGTAGGCGACCCCCTCCGCCCGGGGTGACGGCCGCTCGTCGAGGTGGATGTCGAGCCGGACCGGTACCGGGCAGCGGGCGGCGGCCACGGGCAGGGCGGCCTCCAACCCGTGGTCGGTGAGCACCCGCGGGTGGAGTCCCTGGGCTACGTCCCGCAGGTCGGCGATGACCGCCCGGGATTCCCGTCGCGCCTCCTCCACGAGGGCGCGCGCCCCCTCCGGGTCGCGGTCGAATTTGGCGCGGGCCCGGGCCAGGGTGAGGCTGAGCGCGAGCAGCCGTTGCTGGGCGCCGTCGTGCAGGTCGCGTTCGATACGGCGGCGTTCCGCCTCGGCCGCGTCCACCATGCGGGAGCGGGTGTCGCTCAACTGGCGGAGCCGGCGGCGCACCCGCACCTGGGGCGAGTCGACGAGGATGCGCCGCGCGAGCGCGCGGTCGCAGCGCTGCAGCCACGGCGCCGCCCACAGCACTCCCCCGACCAGCAGCGGGCCGAGGATGAGGAGGGCCACGGGGGCGGTCACCCCGGTGGCGGCCGTGGCCGGGGTGAAGCCGACGGCGACGAGCACCCCCAGGCCGCCGACGAACCCCCCGGCGCCGAGGGCGATGAGCAGCACGGGCACGCCGCCGACGGCGAGGCCGCCCAGGCCGAGGAGGGTGCTGTGTCCCACCGCGGTCCACGCGTCGCGGCCCAGGACGAACCGGAGCCCGCGCAGCAGGGGGGAGACGGGCTCCCCGGGGGATTCCGGGGGTGCCGCCAGCCCCCACAGGGCGGCCGCCCGCCACTGGTGGAGGCGCACGCACACCTGGGCGCTCACGGTGGCCGCGGGCAGGGCGACCAGGGCCACCGCGACCCGGCCGAGGATGGCCGCGCTCGGCGGGATCCCGTCCAGCACGGCTGCGATCGCCGCGGAGAACACCGTGCCGGCCGCGGTGACGAGCAGGGCGAGGGGGATGAGGGAGAGTGGGGCGAGCGCGCCCCAGGCGAGCAGGGAGAGCACCGCGACGAGGCGCTCCCGCCACGCTCCCAATCCACCGTGTGCCATTGCCGCTCCCTTTCGCCTCCTCGTCCACCGATCGCCCTTCACGGTAGGCGAGGGAGCACAACCGCACAGGCGGGCAAGCACGTCTCTGCCGGGTAGTGCTGGCACTACTTTTCGCCCCGCCGTCGCCGAGGCCGCCGGGCGAGACGCCGGGCCAGGGTGTGCCCCGGCCGGCCGTGCCGGCCGCCCACCCGGGGTTCCCCTCGTGCGCCGGACCGCTCCCGCCCAGTCCTCCCCGCGTGCGGGCCGTTCAGGTACGGGTGCCCCGCGGGATCGGTGCCCCGGGCCGGGGCCCTGCGGCGGCCCGCCGGACGTGCCCGGCCGGGGCCGGGCGCGCTACGGCCACAGGCCGGTGAGCTCGAGGGCGTGCGCCGGGCTCGTGGCGTACCGGATGCCGGGGACGGGCTCGCCGCGCTCGTCGTACACGCGCCAGCCGCCGAGCTGGACCACGGGGACCCGGCCGCGCCGCATCGCCAGGGCGAGCTCGGACAGCGTGCCCCACGAGCCGCCGACGACGATCACCGCGTCCGCGGAGTTGACGATGATCGCGTTGCGGGCCTCGCCGGCCCCGGTGGGGATGGCGACGGTGAGGTACGGGTTCGCGCCCTCCCGGTCGGCGCGTGACAGCACGCCCACGACCGTTCCGCCCGCGCCGTGGGCGCCCTCGGCCACCGCCTCCATCACGCCGGTGTAGCCGCCGCACACCACCACGGCACCGCGTACGGCGAGCAGCCGCCCCAGCTCACGGGCGTCCCGCCGCTCCTCCGGCGTGCAGTCGCGCGGCCCGCACACCGCCACCTGGATCGCCACGTCCACCTCCCGGTCGCGCCGATGGGTCCGCCTGCGCCTCTCGGAGACGATCATGGCCCGTGCTCCGCAGGGGAGGGTACGGCCCCGCGTCGCGGGCCGTCACGCCCCCGCGCCGGGCCGAAGCGGCGATCTCGCCGCGTCCGGCGGGTCGCCTCGTGGCCGGTGACGCGGGCGGGCGTCGATGGCCGTGGCCGTACCGTCCTCCGCGCGGCCGCCTGCGCGCGGTCGCCCGGCCGAGCTGCCGTCGGCGGCTTGACGAACCGGCGCGCCGGTCGTGGCCGGGCTCGCGGATCGGCCGGACCGGCCGGGCGGCGGCCGATGCGAGCCGCCGCATGGGGACGAACCAGCGCCGCGGACGTGTCCACTCGCGGTGAACGCCGTGGTGCGCTTCTTTCAGCGCGAGGCGACGGCGACGGGCACCGGGCATGGGCCACGGCACACCGGAACCGCTCACGTTTCGGCTGGTCGCGGCGTCGGACCTGGCCCTGCCGCCGGCCGTGAGGGCCGTGCGCGCCCCGCGGACCTGCGGGGTGGATCGGACGTTTCCCCGGCGACCACCGAGGCGGCCGTCTTCGCGTGGTTACGCTGAACCCGATCTGCCGGTCAACGGCAGAAGGGGGCGACACGGAAGCCGAACGGCGACGCCGCTCCTTCCGGCCGCGGGTCGTCCGGGAGACGGTCGGCCGCCGCTCCGCCCGCCGTACCAGAGCCGCGGACTCCCGCCGCGCGGCCTCGGCCGTGGCTCTCGTGCCGCTCGCGGGATCGGCGCCGTGCGTCGCCCACCGCCCTGACCCGAACCGAGGAGACCATGCCCGAGCCCGCAGTTCTGCCCGCCTTCCCGGCCCCGCTGCGCCACCTGAACGAGCCCGCCGCCTGGCGGATCGAGGGCGACGACACGCTCGTCCTGTCCGCCGGCCCGCGCACCGACCTGTTCACCGACCCGGGCGGCCAGGGCCGCTACGCGAACGCGCCCGCCCTGCTCGGCCGCCTCGACGGCGACTTCACCCTCAGCGCCCGGATCACCGCCGAGCCGGCCGCCACCTACGACGCCGGGGTGCTGCTGCTGTACGCGGGCGAGGACACGTGGGCGAAGCTCTGCCTCGAGCTCTCCCCCCAGGGCCGCCCCACCATCGTCTCCGTCGTCACCCGGGGCGTCTCCGACGACTGCAACTCCATCCCCGTGGACGGAGCCGACGTCCGCCTCCGCATCGCACGGCTCGGCCCCGCGTACGCCTTCCACGCCGCCGTCGGCTCGGACTTCTGGCACCTCATCCGCTACTTCGCCCTCGACGGCGAGCCCGAGGTCGGCTTCCTCGCCCAGTCGCCCACCGGCCCCGGCCTCACCGTCCGGTTCAGCGAGATCACCTACACCCCGAAGCGGCTGCCGGACATCCGCGGCGGCGAGTGACAGCGCGCCGACGGCGTGGGGTCAGGACTCCGTGGCGGGGGTCAGTTCGCCGTTGTAGTGGGTGACGTTCGGCGGGGCGGCGAAGAACGGGCCGACCGCGGCGCGCCACTGGCGGAAGAGGTCGGAGCCGCGGAAGGTCTCCATGTGCGCCTCGAGCGACTCCCAGCCGACCAGCAGCAGGTAGCTGCTCGGGTTCTCGATCTGCCGGATCAGCCGAGCCCACAGGTACCCGGGCGACTGCGCGATCGCCTTGTGTCCCTGCTCGAACGCGGCCTCGAACTCGGCCTCCCGCCCGGGGATGATCGAAAGCTCGGCATGCTCGATGACCATGGACACCGCCCTGTCGTGGTCGATCCGACGATCGTGCTCCATCGGATTCTCCCATCGGCGGTTCCGGGCGGCGCACGGCACTCGGGCCGCCGGGCCGTACCCGGCGCAGGCGTGTCCCGCGGCCGAGCGGTCAGCTGACGAGGCCGGCGCGACGCGGGCGGGCCCGGAAACGGAGAAGGCCGGTTCCGTGGCCGGAACCGGCCTTCGTCCTCTGACCGGGTGATGGGGGAGTGGGGTGGAGATCACGGGACGCGCTGTCCCGCCGCTTCCGGGCTCCCGTCCTGCGTCAGGCCGCGGCGGACGCCGTATCCCGTGATCTCCCGCCTTCCTGCGTAGTGGTGCGAATTGGTGTGTAGTGGTGCGAACGGCCGGGCGGGCGCGGCGCCCGGCCGGGTCGGCCGGACGGTGCGGCTCAGACCTTCTTGCAGTTGCCGAACTTCAGCACCGCCGGGTTGGTGGAGACGTTGGCGCAGCTGTACCTGCCGAGCACCTTGCCGAGGTCGATCTCGAGGGCGTCGATCTTGGGGGTGTCGCCCTTGTCACCCTTCTCGCCCTTCGGGCCCTGCGGCCCTGCCGGGCCGGCCGGACCCTGGGGACCCTGCGGACCGGGGTCACCCTTGTCCCCCTTGGGACCCTGCGGCCCCTCCGGGCCGGGAGGCCCCTGCGGGCCGACCAGCTTGCCGACCGCCTGCTCGGTCAACAGCGTGATCTTGTTCTCCTTGCGGTTGCACGGCTTGAACCGCGTGGGCACGCGGATCGCGCCGCTGTACTTGTTGACGCAGAGCGTGTAGGTGTCACCCGCCCCCGGCGTCGGCTTCGGGGTCGGCTTGGCGATCGGCTTCGTGACCGGCTTCGAGTGGTGGCCGTGGGGACGGGCCTGCCGGGAGTCGCCGGGGTCCGCGAACGCGGCACCCACCGGAACGGCCGCCAGCAGCGCGGCGGCGCCGATGGTCGCGGCAAGGATGCTTCGAGTACGCATGAGATCTCCTGAAGTCCGGGGGATCTGTGAGCCTGTCCGGCCCACGAAACGGATCTTGCCACGGCTGAGGCTACTTGTGTACCGAGTTTGCAGGCAAGCGATTGAAAAGTTACATTCCACTTCTTTGGTCGACAGCTTGTCTGCTTTGCCTGTCGGTTGAATGCGCGTGTCAACTCGGGTGGCGTAGCCCGGTCGGATCGTGCGCGTCAGGCCTGTCCACCCCCCGGCACCGCGGGGCAGACTGCAAGTGAGCCGAAGATCGCGGAACCGCGACGAGAAGGGGGCCGAGGTGGAGAAGCTGCAACCGGTCGACGAGGCGTGGAGCCGCGCGCTCGCCGTGGTCGCGCATCCCGACGACATGGAGTACGGCGCGGCCGCGGCGGTGGCCCGGTGGACCGCGCAGGGCAAGACGGTCGCCTACTGCCTGGTGACGAGCGGCGAGGCCGGGATCGACTCGATGCCGCCGGAGGAGGCGCGCCCGGTGCGGGAGCGGGAGCAGCGGGAGGCGGCCGCGCTCGTCGGCGTCTCCTCCGTGGAGTTCCTCGGCCACCCCGACGGCATGCTCGAGTACGGCCTGCCGCTCCGCCGCGACATCGCGCGGGTGATCCGCCGCCACCGGCCCGAGGTCGTGATCATGACGAACCACCATCCGACGTTCGAGGGCGGCGGCCTCAACCAGGCCGACCACATCGCCGTGGGCCAGGCGGTGATCGACGCGGTCCGGGACGCGGCCAACCGGTGGGTGTTCCGGGAACTGCTCACCGAGGGCCTGGAGCCGTGGAACGGCGTGCGCATGGTGCTCGCGAGCGGCTCCCCGTACGCCCGCCACGGGGTCGACATCACCGACCACTTCGCCGCCGGCGTCGCGTCGCTCCAGGCCCACGCGGCGTACCTGAAGGGCCTCGGCGACGACCACCCCATGGCCGACGCCGAGGAGTTCCTCGAAGCGGCGGCCCGCGCCAACGGCACCCGCCTCGGCTGCCGGTTCGCGGCATCCTTCGAGGTCATCGAGTTCGGCTGACCCACACGGCCCTCCGGGCGACGGCGGACGGCGGGCCGGACCGGCCACCGCCCCGGTGGCCCGCCCAAGCGGGAACGGCCGGGGCACGGGCCGTGATCGCCGGGCGCGGCGGCGTCGTTCTGCGACCACCGGCAGGGAACGGCCTGCGTGCCGAGCGTGCCGGATCCGTCGGGCACCTCCCGCCGATGGGCGGCGAGCCGGTACGGCGGCGCGGCGTAGCCGGGCCACGGGCCGTCGCCGTGCCCCGCGCGCCCGGTGCGAGCCGTACCGCCGCCGCGGCGCTGGTCGCGGCCGCCGTGCCCCGCCGTTCGGGCGGGGCTAGGAGGCGGCGCGGCGCCGCGCCGGTGCCCGGTGTGCGGGCACGGCGGCGGCCGGCGTGGCGAGCCGGTACCCGCGCTTGACGATCGTCTCGATGATCTGGGCCGAGCCGAGGGCCTGCCGCAGCCGGGTGATCGCCATCTCGACCGCGTGCTCGGCCGACCCCGACGCCCGGGTGGGCAGCCGGGCGAGCAGCTCGGAGCGGGTGACCACCGCGCCGGGGGTGACGGCGAGCCGCTTGAGCAGTGCCATCGGCGCGGGCGGGATCTGCCGCGGCGTGCCGTCCACGATGGCTGCGTGCCCGCGGATCTCCAGGTGGTGGCCTGCGGCGGCCACCCGGATGACCGCGTACTCCGGCAGGTACGCGGTGAGCTCGCGGACGAGCCCGCCCAGCCGGGGAGCCGTGGGCCGCAGCGGGAGCACGCCACGGGCTTCCAGCGGCGCGGCGGCCGTCGGGCCCACGCATGCGGCGATCACCGAGTCGCGGAACGCCTCCAGCAGGGCGTCCTCCACCCCGTCTCGCCGTGCCACGTCGAGCATGGTCCGCACCCCGTGCGCGGTGGTGAACGCCACGGCGTCCACCGTCCTCGCGACGACGAGCCGGATCAGCCGCCGCAGCGGCGCCAGGTCCGCGGCGGGCCGCCAGCGGTACACCGGCGCCTCGATCACCTCGGCCCCGGCGTCCCGCAGCGCCGCCGTGAACGCGCCGAGCGGCTCGCCGTACGGCTGGACCACGATGCGCCGCCCGCGCACGCCCTCGCGCAGCAGGTGGTCGAGGATCTCCCGCGTGGTGGACGGCTCCAGCCCGTCATCCGGGTACAGGCCCGCGGCGTGGACCGCCCCGCGCGCCCCAGGGCCGCGGGCGAGCACCCTCGCCGCCGAGAACCGGTCGAGGAGGGCGTCGGCCAGCCCCCAGCCCTCCGCGGCCGTCAGCCAGCTCCGGAACCCGCCGCCGGTGGTGACGACCACGTCGTCGACGGGAGCGGCCAGGCACGCCCGGGTGGCGTCGAGCAGCCCGCCCTCCTCGGCGATAGACACGTACCGGATCGCCGGCGCCTGGATGACCCGCGCGCCCCGTCCGACGAGCAGCGCCCCCAGCTCCTCGCTACGCCGCGTCGCGGTCACCCCGACGGTGAACCCGACCAGCGGGTCCGCCAGCGCCGAAGGCCGTACCACGGCTTCCTGATCCGCTGTCTGTAAGGTCACGAGAGTATTATCCACTATTCAAGTAGGAATAACAGCCATTCCGGTGTCCCTTGGGGGAACTCTCCGGGACCCACGGAAGCCGAGCGCCGCCGAGCGACCGGGCGGCACGCCCGGCGCGTCCGGAGGACCTCCGATCGGCGGGGCGGGGCCGCCCGCCCTGACGCAAGTGTGTGGAGGATCACACCGCACACCGGCCCCGGGCGCACGATCCTCCGCTCGGATGTGGGCCTCGGCGGGCGCTCTCCAGCCCGGTGAGGGCCTTGGCCGCCCAGGCCGCCGTTGCTGCACTTTGCCGCTGCACCGAGACGACGAAGGCCGCCTGTGAGGTCTCACAGGCGGCCTTCTCGCTGGTCGGGGTGGCGGGATTTGAACCCACGGCCTCTTCGTCCCGAACGAAGCGCGCTGCCAAGCTGCGCTACACCCCGGTGCGGCGCTTTCGCCTCCGACAGTCTACCGGACTCTGGAGGTGGTCGTGCCTCTCCTTTTCGGTCGGCGGGCGACGAGCGTGAGAAGGGTGGCCTCGGGCGGGCAGGCGAAGCGGACCGGGGCGTACGGGGACGTACCCAGACCCGCGGAGACGTGCAGCCAGGCGGAGCCGTGCCGGTGCAGGCCCTTGGCCCGGGCGCGGTCGATGCCGCAGTTGGTGACGAGGGCGCCGTAGAACGGCACGCACAGCTGGCCGCCGTGGGTGTGCCCGGCGAGCAGCAGGTCGTAGCCGTCCTCGGCGAACCGGGTAAGGTTGCGCGGCTCGGGCGAGTGCATCACGCCGAGGCGCAGATCGGCGTCCTTGGGCGCCTCGCCCGCGATCTCGTCGTACCGGTCGCGGTCGATGTGCGAGTCGTGGATGCCGCCCACGTGCACGTCGAGGTCGCCGACCTTGATGCGGGCGACCCGGTTGTTCAGGTCGAGCCAGCCCGCGGCGGTCATGCTCGCGCCCAGCTCCTCCCACGGCAGGGAGGGCTCCTCCCGCAGCACGTCCCGCTTGGAGGTGCGCCACAGGTAGCGGGCCGGGTTCTTGAACCGCGGCGCGTACAGGTCGTTCGAGCCGTACACGAACACGCCCGGACGGGACAGCAGCGGCTCGACGGCCCGCAGGTAGGCCGGGATCGCGTCGGGGTGGGCGATCGTGTCGCCGGTGTTCACCACCAGGTCGGGGCGGAGCGCCTCGAGCGACCGCACCCACTCGATCAGACGCTTGCGGCCGGGGGTGAGGTGCAGATCCGACAGGTGCAGGATCCGGACCGGATGCCGTCCCGGCTCGAGCACGGGCACGTCGAACCGGCGCAGCCGGAACCAGTTGCGCTCGACGATCGACGCGTAGGCGAGACCGGCGACGCCGGCGCCCAGCACGGACAAGGGAAGGGCCACGGCTTTCCTCACCCGACCATCATGCCCCATGCGACGCGGCAAGATGGACGCCATGAGTTCGCTCAAGGACAAGCTGAAGGCCGATCTTTCGGCTGCGATGAAGAACCGCGACGAGGTGCGGACGCGGACCATACGGCTGGCGCTCGCGGCGATCAGCAACGAGGAGGTCGCCGGGAAGGCCGCCCGGGAGCTCTCCGATGAGGAGATCATCAAGGTGCTGACCAAGGAGGCGAAGAAGCGCCGGGAGGCGGCGGAGGCCTTCGCGAACGCCGGGCGGCAGGACCGGGCCGAGGCGGAGCTGGCCGAGAAGGCGGTGCTGGAGGAGTACCTGCCCGCGCAGCTCACCGACGAGGAGCTGAACCGCCTCGTGGAGGAGGCGATCAAGGAGACCGGCGCCGAGGGGCCGCGCGCCATGGGTCAGGTGATGAAGGTCCTCACCCCGAAGGTGGCCGGGCGCGCCGAGGGCGCCCGGGTCGCCGCGGCCGTACGCGCGCGTCTGCAGGGCTGACGGAACGGGGCCCCGCCGGCCGAGCGGGCGCCGTGTGGGCGGCCCGGTCGGCGGCGGGCCGGGGGCCGGTATCCGGCCCGCCGGTCAGCGGTTCCGGGCGAACCGCTCGCCGCCGCCCCGGCCGAAGGGGTTCCCGCCGCGCGTCGTGAAGAAGTCGTCGCCGGCGTCCGCGTCGTCACCGTCGCCGTCGTCGCCCTCGTCGCCGTCCTCGCCGTCCGCACCGTCGCGGTCCTTCGGCTTCTTCTTCGGGCAGCCGCCGGTGCACCCGCCGAAGCGGGACATGTCCGGCTTGGTGAACGACGACGGCGGGACGTCCGCCAGCGCCCGCAGCATCGTCTGCTTCCAGATCGGGCCGGCGATGGAGGCGCCGAACACGACCCCGTAGTACCGGCCGCCGATGACCACGTTGCGCAGCGGGTGCTTGTAGGAGCCGCGCGGGTCGCCGATGCTCACGGCGGCGGCGAGGTCGGGCGTGTAGCCGGCGAACCAGGCGGCCCGGTACTCATCGGTGGTGCCGGTCTTGCCGGCCGCGTCCCGGCCGATGCCGCCGACGCCGCTCATCGTGCCCTTGGTGAACACCCCGGACAGGATGTGGTTCACCGCGTCGGCGACCTCGGCCTCGAGCACCTGCTTGCAGTCCGGCTCGAACTCGATCGTCTTGCCGTTCCGGAAGGTGACCGAGGTGATCGCCATCGGCTTGCAGTACTTGCCGCGGGCGCCGAAGGTGGCGTAGGCGCTGGCGACGGTCACCGGGTCCATCTCGTTGATGCCGAGGGTGAACGTCTCGTACTCGCCGAGCTTCTTGCCGTCGGCCCGCTTGATGCCGAGCCGCTTCGCCATCTTGACGACGTTGCACAGGCCGACCCGCTCCTGGAGCTTCATGAAGAAGGTGTTCACCGAGCCCCAGGTGCCGGTCTGCAGGTTCTTGAACCCGCCGCCGCCCTCGCCGCTGGCGTTGTGCACGACGTGGTTGGGGTCGCCGACCCGCTCGCCCTTGCAGTTGCGGAACGTGCCGTAGCTCGCCGCCTGGTAGGTGCCGCCCACCTCGAAGCCGTCGCCGAACCGCATGCCCTTCTCCAGGGCCGCGGCGAGCGTGAAGACCTTGAACGTGGAGCCGGCCTGGAAGCCGGCGCCGCCGCCGTGGGCCGCGTCGGCGACGAGGTTGTAGTTCGACTCGTTCTTCTTCTTGTTGTTGCCGAACTTCCGGCTCGCCGCCATCGCCTTGATCTTGCCGGTGCCGGGCTCGATGAGGGCCTCGGCGGCGACCGGCTTGTCGGAGGCCTTGACGTACTGGCGGATCGCCTGCTCGGCGGCCCGCTGCATCCGCGGGTCGATCGTGGTCCGGATCGTGAGGCCGCCGCGGGTGAGCAGCTCGCGGCGCTCCTTCACGGTCTTGCCGAACGCCTTGTTGTTGAGGATCTCGTGCTGGACGTAGAGGCAGAAGTAGGGGTACTTGCTCCGCTCGCAGCCGCCGGAGATGTCGTAGCCCTTGTAGCCGAGCTTCTTCTTCCGGGCGGCGGCCCACTCGGCCTGGGTGATCTTGCCGCGCCGGTACATCACGTCGAGCACGACGTTACGGCGGGCGAGCAGCCGGTCGCGGTACTCCTTGCCGCGGGAGGGGTCGGTGAGGGTCGGGTTCTGCACGGCTCCCGCGAGCGTGGCCGCCTCGTGGAGCTTGAGCTCGGAGGCGCTCTTGCCGAAGAAGCGCTTGGCGGCCGCCTCGATGCCGTAGGCGCCGGCGCCGAAGTAGGAGATGTTGAGGTACTTCTCGAGGATCTCGTCCTTGGTGTACTTCTCCTCGATCGCGAGGGCGTGCCGCAACTCGTTCAGCTTCCGGCTGAACGTCGGCGCGACCGCCGCCGCCGCCTCCTTCTTCGTCTTCGCCTTGTTGACGAGAACCTGCTTGACGTACTGCTGGGTGATCGAGGAACCGCCCTCGTTCACCCCGCCGCTCTGCAGGTTCTTCCACAGCGCCCGGAACGTGCCCTCGAGGTCGATCGCGCCGTGCTCGTAGAACCGCGCGTCCTCGATCTCGATGATCGCCTTCTTCATCACGTCGGCGACCTTCGAGAGCGGCACCGACTGCCGGTACTGGTAGTAGAACTGCGCGATCCGCTTGCCGTTGGCGTCGAGCACCACCGTCCGCTCCGGGAGCGGCGGTTCGTCGAGCTCCTCGGGGGCGATGCGCAGCGTCTCGGTGGTGGAGACCACGGTCACGCCGGCCCCGCCCACGGCGGGCAGGACCATCGCGGCGACCAGCACCCCCGCCACCGCGCTCGCCAGCGCCAGCCTGATGACACGGAGCACAACGGTCATCAATGTTCTGCCCCAACCTCGAGCTCGCACGCCTTAAGCGTACGACTGCGGAACCAGAAGACTGGTACCGAAAGTCCAATTCGATACGTCTTGTGCTGCGTCTACCCGGGGGGTGACTAGTCAATCCCGGCCACGTGACCCGACTTGACCATGCCGGAAATTGGCCCGGGCGGGGACTGTCGAACCGAACACCCGGTTGCGTACGTTCTCCTCTGCGGCAACTGAATACGGAGGCTCGACGCCCGCGCCCGTCGGCCGAAGAACGACTGACCACCTAAGGGGAGTGGGGTCGAAACACATGTGGATCACGGATTGGACCTCCCGTGCCGCCTGTCGTGGTGTGGACCCGGACGCGCTGTTCGTCCAGGGGGCCGCGCAGAACAGGGCGAAACTGATCTGCCGTGGATGCCCGGTCCGTACCGAATGCCTCGCCGATGCGCTTGACAACCGCATCGAGTTCGGGGTCTGGGGCGGTATGACCGAGAGGGAGCGGCGGGCGCTGCTGCGGCGGCGGCCCGACGTCACCTCCTGGCGGGACCTGCTCGCGACCGCCAAGGAGGAGTACGAGCGGGACAACGCGTTGATGGCCGGCTGATATATCGCGAGGGTCCTCTCGACGGGGAGGGGGTTGCCCTCGCATTCCGCATGGCCGTGCATTGTGGCCGCCGTTCCGGGCCGACCGGAGTTGCCGCCGCCAGCCATTCAGGCGGCCATAAGCGCGCCGATCTCGCGAAGACCGGCGAGATCATGGACATCCTCCGGCATCGCGGGCACCTGCGCGATCGGCACCGTGGGATGCGCCGAGATGAAGTGCTCCTGCTCGCGATGCTCCCGTGCGGCCAGCTGCATCCGCCCGGCGTGGAGCCGCAACACCGCGGCGGTCAGCTCATGCTCGCCACGAGCTTCCAGGTCCTCTGCCGCGGCGGCGCTACGGGCCGCGGAGAGGGCCGCGGCCGGGGAGCGATGCACCCTGTTGACCACGAGACCGGCCAGGGGCATGCGCTCCTCGGCGAGCCGCTCGACGAAGTACGACGCCTCCCGCATCGCGTCCCGCTCCGGCGCGGCGACCACGAGGAACGCGGTGCCGGGAGCCTGGAGCAGGCGGTAGGTCTGCTCGGCGCGCTGGCGGAAACCGCCGAACACGGCGTCGAGGGCGCTGACGAAGGTCTGGATGTCCTTGAGCACCTGGGCTCCGAGCACCTTGGTCAACGCCCCGGCGAGGAAGCCGAACCCGGCGTTGAGCAGCTTGAACGCGCTGCGGCCGCCCGCGCGGGCCGGCGCCATGAGCACGCGGATCAGCCGGCCGTCGAGGAACCGGCCGAGCCGTTCGGGCGCGTCGAGGAAGTCGAGCGCGGACCGGGACGGCGGCGTGTCGACGACGATCAGGTCCCATTCGTCGGCACGGCGCAGCTGGCCGAGCTTCTCCATCGCCATGTACTCCTGGGTGCCGGAGAAGCTCGACGAGAGGGACTGATAGAACGGATTCGTCAGAATCTGACGGGCGCGTTCGGGGTCGGCGTGTGCCTCGATGATCTCGTCGAACGTGCGCTTCATGTCGAGCATCATCGCGTGCAGCTCGCCGGTGCCCCGGGTCCCGGCCACGAGCCGGGGAGTGTTGTCGAGCTCGGTGAGCCCCATCGACTGGGCGAGCCGACGGGCGGGGTCGACGGTGAGCACGACCACGCGCCTGCCCCGCTCGGCCGCGCGCAGGCCGAGGGCGGCGGCCGTGGTGGTCTTGCCCACCCCGCCGGAGCCGCAGCAGACGACGATCCGCGTGCCCGGGTCGTCGAGGATGGCGTCGATGTCCAGGGCGGGGGCCGTGCGCGCGGTGTGGCCCCCGGCCGTCCCGGTCATCGCGCTCGCTCCGCTCACCGCCGTCCCAATCGATCGCCGTCCGATCACCACGCGGTCAGTGGGTGCGCCGCACGCGCACCGCTGACCGCGTTTGTTACCGCTCATCGTGCCGGTTAACCGCCGGTGCCTTCCGGTGAACCGGCAACAATCCGGCAACGAGGAAGTTTCGGGACATACCACGCCCCAGGCTGAGTGCGTCGCCGAGGCCGCCGCCGCGGCTCGCGCGCACGCCTCCATTCAACAGCGGTCACGGGCGCGGTGCGCCGTACTTCGGTCAACTTTTTAAACAAGAGGTCAATGCGGCGGGCGGCTTTATCACGGATCGGCCGCGCGCCGGTCAAGGATCGGTCAGGCCGCGCCCTGTTCGCGGATCACCTCGGCGAGCTCGTACAGCCCGGCGAGGTCGACGCCCTCGGTGAGCAGCGGCAGTTCGTAGCGCGGCAGCCCGGTCTTGGCGAGCAGGGTGCGCTCGCGCCGTTCGAGCTGGGTACGGCGGGCGTGCTCGAGCACCTCGGTCGCGAGGGCCTCGGCGAGGCGCCGCGCCTCGTCCCCGTCGGCGAGATTCGCGGCCTTCAGCCCGAGCGCGAGCTCGTCGACGTCGAACCGGCCCTTGAGCGCCGCCTCGAGCGCGCTCTGCGGCAGCTCCTCCGGGCGGACCATGTTGATGAAGATGCCGCCGGTGGGCAGCTTCGCCGCGCGCAGCTCGGCGATGCCGTCGAGCGTCTCCTGGACCGGCATCTCCTCCAGCAGCGTCACCAGGTGCACGGCGGTCTCCGGCGAGGCGACCACGCCGCGCACCAGCTCGGCGTGGTTCTTGATCGGCCCCACCCGGGCGAGGCCGGCCACCTCGGAGGTGACGTTGAGGAAGCGGACCACCCGGCCGGTGGGCGGCGCGTCGAGCACCACCGCGTCGTACACGCGGCGGCCCGTGGCGGGGTCGCGGCGCCGGACCGCCTCGCTCGTCTTGCCGGTGACGAGCACGTCGCGCAGCCCCGGCGCGATCGTGGTGGCGAAGTCGACCACGCCCAGCTTGGTGAGCGCCCGGCCGGCCCGGCGCATGCCGTAGAACATCTCGAGGTACTCGAGCATCGCGGCCTCGGGGTCGATGGCGAGCGCGTAGACGTCGCCGCCCTCGGGCGCGACCGCGACCTTGCGCTCCTCGTACGGCAGCGGCGGGATGTCGAAGACCTGGGCGATGCCCTGGCGGCCCTCGACCTCGACCAGCAGCACCTTGCGCCCGCCCGCGGCGAGGGCGAGGGCGAGTGCCGCGGCCACCGTGGTCTTGCCGGTGCCGCCCTTCCCGGTGACGACGTGCAGCCGCACGCCGTCCCAGTCGGTGTCACGAGCGCTCATCATTCGAAGGCTACCCAACCGTCGCGGAAGGACCGCAGCGGGATACCTGGGGATATACGTGCGGGGATGGGCGGCGCGGGGCGCGCCCGCGCGGAGGCCCGCGGAGGTGCGGCGCGCGGCGGACCCCGCCCGTTAGGGTTCTCTCATGCGCAAATGGGAGTACGTCACGGTGCCACTGCTCATCCACTCGACCAAGGAGATCCTCGACAACTGGGGTGAGGACGGCTGGGAGCTCGTCCAGGTGGTTCCGGGGCCGAACCCGGAGCAGCTCATCGCGTACATGAAGCGGGAGAAGCAGTGAGCGAGGCGCCCGCGGACCCGCGGGAGCGGCTCGCCGCGCTCGGCCTCACGCTGCCGGAGGTCCCGGCGCCGGTCGCCGCCTACGTGCCCGCGGTGCGCACCGGCGACCACGTGTACACCTCCGGGCAGCTGCCGTTCGTCGACGGCAAGCTGCCGCGCACCGGCAAGGTGGGGGCCGAGGTGGGCGTGGACGAGGCGCGCGACCTCGCCCGCATCTGCGCGCTCAACGCCCTCGCCGCGGCCGCCGCGGCCGCCGGGGACCTGTCGCGCATCGTGCGGATCGTGAAGGTCGTCGGGTACGTGGCGAGCGCGCCCGGGTTCACCGCCCAGCCGCAGGTGGTGAACGGCGCGAGCGAGCTGCTCGGCGAGGTGTTCGGCGACGCGGGCCGGCACGCGCGCAGCGCGGTCGGGGTCGCCGTGCTCCCGCTCGACGCCCCGGTCGAGGTGGAGCTGATCGCCGAGGTACGGCCGGACTGACCGTTGCCCGACCGGGGCCGCGTCCGGTTGGATACTCCGGATGGGGGTGCCCAAAGTGGAGCAAATCGCGCTTCCCGGCGGGGTCACCGGACGCGCCCTGGACGTGCTGGAGGGCCGCGCCGAGCCGGTGCCCGCCCGGGACGCCGCGACCGTGGTCGTGCTGCGGGAGCGGCGCGGGGTCCCCGGCGGCATGCAGGTCTACCTGCTGCGGCGCCGGGCGAGCATGGCGTTCGCCGCCGGGGCGCACGTGTTCCCCGGCGGCGCGGTCGACCCGCGCGACGCCGACCGGGACATCGCCTGGGCCGGGCCGAGCCCGGCGTGGTGGGCGGACGTGCTGCGGTCCGACGAGCGGACCGCACGGGCCCTCGTGTGCGCGGCCGTACGCGAGACCTTCGAGGAGTCCGGGGTGCTGCTCGCCGGGCCGCGGCCGGACGCCGTCGTCGCCGACACCGCGGAGTGGGAGGAGGACCGGCTCGCGCTGATCGGCCGGGAGCTGTCCTTCGCCGAGTTCCTCGCCCGGCGCGGGCTCGTGCTCCGCACCGACCTGCTGCGCCCCTGGTCGCGCTGGATCACCCCGCGGGTGGAGAGCCGCCGCTACGACACCCGGTTCTTCGTCGCCGCCCTCCCGCCCGGGCAGCGCGCCCGGGACGTCGGCGGCGAGGCCGACCGGGTGGCCTGGATGCGGCCCGCGGACGCGCTGGCGGCCGCCGAGCGGGGCGAGATCACCCTCATGCCGCCGACCCGGCGCACCCTCGCCGAGCTCGCGGACTATGCGGAGGTGGCGAAGGTGCTCGCCGCCGAGCGGACCGTGGTCACCATCGCCCCCGAGGTGGTGCGCGGCGAGGACGGCGTGTTCCGGCTGCTCATCCCCGAGCCGGCCGGCGACGGCGTGCGGGAGGGGCGGGCGTGAGCGGCCTGCGCATCCCGGCGTCGGGACCGGACGGAGCCGGCACCCCCAACGCGGAGGCCGTGCTGGCGCCCAACCCCTCCCCGATGACGCTCGACGGCACGAACACCTGGATCGTGGGCCGTCCGGACGGCGACCGCGCGGTCGTGATCGACCCGGGGCCCGAGGGGGACGAGGGCCACCTGCGGCGGGTGCTCGACCGGCTGGCGGGGCGGCGGGTGGAGGCGATCCTGCTCACCCACGGGCACCACGACCACAGCGGCGGTGCGGCCCGGTTCGCGGAGCTCACCGGCGCTCCGGTACGCGCCCTCGACCCTCGCCACCGGCTCGGCTCGGAGGGCCTCGCCGACGGCGACGTCATACCGGTGGGCGACCTGGAGCTGCGCGTCACGGGCACGCCCGGGCACTCGTTCGACTCGCTGTGCTTCCACCTGCCGGAGGACCGCGCCGTGTTCACCGGCGACACGGTGCTCGGCCGGGGCACCACGGTGATCGCGTCCGACGGCAACCTCGCCGACTACCTGCGCTCCCTCGACCGGCTGCGGGCGATGGTGGAGGCGGTGGAGGCCACGGCGCTGCTGCCCGGCCACGGTCCGGTGCTCGACGACCCGGTGGGGGTGCTCGACGCCTACATCGCGCACCGGCGCGAGCGCCTCGACCAGATCCGGCGGGCACGGGAGAACGGAGCCAGGACGCCTCGGGAAATCGTGGAGATCGTCTACGCCGAGGTGGATCCGGCCCTGTGGCCCGCGGCGGAGATGTCGGTGCGGGCGCAGCTCGAGTACCTGGACGGGTCGGCGTGAGCGCCTCGCCGGCGCGGGTCGCGCGGCCGTCGGTACGGCGGGCGGCGCCGGGCCGTCACGTCGGTGCCGTGGCGGCGCCGCCGGCTAGCGGGAGCGATGCTGGAGCCGCTCCTTGTCGAGGATGAGCACCGCCTTCGCCTCGATGCGCAGCCAGCCGCGCTGGGCGAAGTCGGCGAGGGCCTTGTTCACGGTCTCCCGGGACGCGCCGACGAGCTGGGCGAGCTCCTCCTGGGTGAGGTCGTGGTGGACGCGCACCCCCTCTTCGGTCTTCTGGCCGAACCGCTCGGCGAGGTCGAGGAGCTGCTTGGCCACCCGGCCGGGCACGTCGGTGAAGACCAGGTCGGCGATGACGTCGTTGGTACGGCGCAGCCGCTGCGCCAGCGCGCGCAGCAGGTGCAGGGCGACCTCGGGCCGGCCGGTCAGCCAGGGGCGCAGGTCGTCGTGGCCGAGCCCGGCGAGCCGGGCCTCGGTCAGCGCGATCGCGCTCGCCGTACGGGGGCGGGGGTCGAACAGCGACAGCTCGCCGAACATCTCCCCGGGGCCCAGGACGCTCAGCAGGTTCTCCCGGCCGTCCGCGGCGGTGCGGGAGAGCTTGATCTTGCCTTCCAGGACCACGTAGAGCCGGTCGCCGGCGTCGTTCTCGCTGAACAGCGTCTGTCCCTTGGCCAGCCGGACCTCGGTGACGCTCGTCCGCAGGGCGGCGGCGCTCTCCCGGTCGAGCGCGGCGAACAGCGGAGCCTTGCTCAGCACATCCTCAGTCACAGATGCCTCCTCGCGTATGATCGCGCACGCGGATCCGGGAGCGGCCGGACGTCATCTGTCATTGTGACGCACCCCATGGGCGGTCAGACCGTCCCCGGTCCGCGTAGGCTAACTGGGTGCCCCGCAACGCCCCCACGGCCGGAGAGTCCCGGCCTGCTCTGGTCAGACGCGCACGCCGGATGAACCGCATACTCGCGGAAACCTATCCGGACGCCCACTGTGAGCTGGATTTCGGGTCACCGCTGGAGCTGCTGGTAGCAACGATCCTATCCGCGCAATGCACGGACAAAAGGGTAAATATGGTGACCCCGGTGCTCTTCGCGAAGTATCGGAGCGCCGAGGACTACGCGAGCGCCGACCGCGCCGAGCTTGAGGAGATCATCCGGTCCACCGGGTTCTACCGGGCGAAGGCGAACAACCTCATCGGCATGGGCCAGGCGCTCTGCGAGCGGTTCGGCGGCGAGGTGCCGCGGCGCATGGAGGACCTGGTCACCCTGCCGGGCGTCGGCCGCAAGACCGCGAACGTGGTGCTCGGCAACGCGTTCGGCATCCCCGGGCTCACCGTGGACACCCACTTCAAGCGGCTCACCACCCGCTTCGGGTGGACCAGGCAGACCGACCCGGTGAAGATCGAGCGCGAGGTGGGCGAGCTCATCCCCAAGAAGGAGTGGACGGTCTTCTCCCACCGCGTGATCTGGCACGGGCGCCGCATCTGCCACGCGCAGCGGCCGGCCTGCGGCGTGTGCCCGCTCGCCGCGCTGTGCCCCTCGTTCGGCACCGGCCCCACCGACCCCGCCCAGGCGGCCAAGCTGGTGAGGAGCGGACCCTTCTCATGACCGACGTGAACGCCTCGACACCGGCGCCCGGCCGGTGCCCCCGGCCGCCGCTGGCCGTGCCGGGCGCCGCGTGCCCGGGCGCCCCGGCGGGCGCGGCCGTGCCGTACGGCCCGGCCGCGCCCTCGCCCGCCCCCGGCGGCCCGGACGGCGTGCCGTACTGGCTGCGGGAGCTCGCCGGGCGGGCCGCGGACTTCCCGGTGCCCGCCGAGCTGCGGCCCCCGGCCACGGGCGGGCGTCCGGCCGCGGTGCTGCTGCTGTTCGGGGAGGGGCCGCAGGGGACCGACGTGCTGCTCATCCAGCGCAGCGCCCGCGGGCGGGTGCACGCCGGCCAGCCCGCCTTCCCCGGCGGCGGCGTCGACCCCGGGGACGACGGGCCGATCGGCGCGGCCCTGCGCGAGGCCCAGGAGGAGACCGGCCTCGACCCGGCGGGGGTCACCGTGGTCGGCACCATGCCCGAGGTCTACGTGGCGCGCAGCGCCAACCGGGTCACCCCGGTGCTGGCCTGGTGGCACACGCCCTGCCCCGTGCACCCGGCCGCCCCCGACGAGGTCGACGCGGTCGAGCGCGTGCCCATCGCCGAGCTCGTCGACCCGCGCAACCGGCTGCGGCTGCGCGGCCCCGGCGGCTACATCGGCCCCGCCTTCCGCGTCCGCGGCCTGCTCGTGTGGGGCTTCACCGGGCGGCTGCTGAGCGGCGTGCTCGCCGCCGCGGGCTTCGAACGCCCATGGGACCGCTCCAGGATCGAGGACCTCCCGCCCGACGCCTACGGGCTCGCCACGCGCTAACCCTCGCGCGCGGTACGGCCCGGCCCCCGTCGGCGGCGCGATCCCGCGGAGGCGGCCCGGCCACCGGCGTTCCACGGCCCTCTTCCGCTCGACCGCATGCGGGGCACGAGGGTGTGTCGCCGCCGCGGTGAGACGGTCCGGGCGTCGGTTCCGGTGCCGCTCGTGTCGTCGGCCGAGGTCCATGCGCCCCGTCCGGCCGCGGCTCGAACGCCCGGCTCGCCGCGGATCGGCCGGGTGTGAGGTACGGCCCGGCGCGTCGTGGGCGGTCGGCGTGGTGTGTCGGAGACGCGGGCCGGTTCGCCGGCCGTTGACGGGCCTTGGAACCCTTCCGCTCGCTCGTTCGCGCCGTCGGCGGTGCCGGCCGGTGCCGGATGCCGCGGCGCTCTCCGTCGTGACGGTGGTACGCCGCAGCCGGCCGCGGAGGTGCCGGAGCCTGCCGGTTTCGATCGTCGACCGTTCAGGGTGTCGTCCGTCCCGCTCGGCCTCGAGCGCCTCGGTGCTGATCGAATGCGGTGAATGCCCCGGTCGTCATCCGCGGTGCCTCCCCTCTCCCCGTGTTACGCCGGAGCCGTCGCGGCGGCGGCGTAGCACGGGCCGCGGAGTGGCCGGGCGCGGAGGTGGGGTGCCACCCGGTCGCTCGGTGGCGTCTCCGGCCGTGGCGCGTCGGGGTTCGCGTCTCGGCGGTCGCGGCCGGCGCCGGCCGGATGGGGGCGCGGGTGATGGTCACGATCCGCGGGGGATTAATGCCGCACAGTGGTCTCTATCCGGGCAAAGGGGGCCGTCGTGGCGGGCGTGAGATCCTCTCAGGTTCCTTAACCGGTGCGCGAGGCGGGTTCCGGCTGGCTACCGTGGTTACCGTGCAAGGTGATCTCCTCGACCTGATCCTCATCGGCTTGGTGATCGCCTTTGCCATCTCCGGATATCGCCAGGGCTTCATCATCGGAGCCTTCAGCTTCCTCGGCTTCGTCGGCGGCGCCGTCCTCGGCGTGTTCATCGCCCCGCCCATCGCCCACGCGATCGTGGAGGGCCCCACCGAGCAGGCCCTGCTCGCGATCGTGGTGGTGTTCCTGTCCGCGACCATCGGGCAGTTCGCCTCGTCCACCCTCGGCGCGATCGTCCGCAGCCATGTCACCTGGGAACCCGCCCGCGTCGTCGACTCGCTGGGCGGCACGCTCGCCAGTGCGCTGTCGGTGCTCGTCATCGCCTGGCTCATCGGCACCCTGCTGGTGAGCGCGCCGTTCAAACCGATCGTCCAGCAGATCAACGGCTCGCTGGTGCTGCGGACGGTCGACCAGATGATGCCGAGCGCCGCGAAGAACTGGCAGGGCGCGTTCCGCGACTTCGTGAACACCTCCGAGTTCCCGCAGGTGTTCAGCGACATCGGCGCCGGCCGGTTCGTGGAGGTGCCGCCGCCCGACCGCAGCGTGCTCAGGGGGGCGCAGCTCGCCCGGGCCCGCCGCGCCATCGTCAAGGTGCAGGGCAACGCCCCGGCGTGCCGCAAGCGCATCGAGGGCACCGGCTTCGTCTACGCCGGCCATCGGGTCATGACCAACGCCCACGTGGTCGCGGGCGTCAAGGAGGAGCTGCGGGTCATCGACCACACCGGCAGGCGGCACAACGCCCGGGTGGTGCTCTTCAACCCCGCCCGTGACGTCGCCGTCCTCTACGTGCCGACGCTGCAGGCCCCGATCCTCAAGTTCGACTTCACCGCCAGGTCGAAGGACGACGCCATCATCGCCGGCTTCCCCAAGGACAAGGGCTTCACCGCCCGCCCCGCCCGGATCCGGGTGCGGCAGACGGCCACCGCGCCCGACATCTACCACCGGCGCGAGGTGGAGCGCGAGGTGTACGCGATCCGCGGGGTCGTCCAGCCGGGCAACTCCGGCGGCCCGCTGCTCACTCCCACCGGCGAGGTCTACGGCGTGATCTTCGCCGCCGCCACCGACCGGGAGGACACCGGCTACGCCCTGACCGCCAAGGAGGTCGCCCCGGACGCAGAGGCCGGCCGTACCGCCGTGGCGAAGGTCGACACCCAGGAGTGCGACTGAGCCCGGCGCCCGCCCGCTCGTGAGCTCCGGTCACCCCTCGCCTCCTGGCCGGCGCGACGCCTGACAGCTCTCTCCGCCTCGACGATCGGTGTCTCCCGCCGTCTCAGCGACCCCCGTACGGCGAGCCGGCGACGTATGGGGCTCGGTGGCCGTCGCGAAGCCCTCGCCCCATCAAGGCGCGAGGCCAGGAACCGGTTCTCGGCCAGGTCTCCATCCCGTACGGCTCGCAGCGCCGCAGGCGACCATTCGCTCCGGACGGCCGCGGGTGGGTGCCGTGCCGCGCGTCTGCTCTGTGGGTTCCGGCAGGTCCGCCGCCCGTCTTGCCCGGTGCCGCGGCCGGAGGCCCCGAGCTCCTTGGTGATCGGCCGATGCGCTGCCGGGCAGGGGCGGAGTGCCGTCAGTGCCCTGCGGTATCCGTGTCGGTGTCCGGTGCGGTGTCCGGGGCGAGGGTGCGGCGGATCGCGGCGATGGCGGCCGTCGCGAGGGCGCCCGAGCCGGCGAGGGCGCGGGCGACCTCGACGGTCTTGGCCAGGTCCATCCCGTACGGCTCGCGCGTGCCGTACGCGGCCACGCGCTCGGCGCCGCGGGTGAGCAGGGCGGCGGCCCCCGCCGTGTTGCCGCGCTGGAGATGGGTCAGGCCGACGCAGATCTGGGCCAGGCCCTGCCACAGGTCGCGTTCCTCGTCGGGCCCGCACTTCCAGCGCGCCTCGAACACCTCGTGGGCGAGGAACGGGCGCTCGTCGTCGAGATGCCCGAGCGCGGCCGCGACGGCCTCCTCGGCGCTCGGCGCGTAGTCGTCGGGTACCCGCTCGATCCCTTGCGCGCCGTGCGGCAGCGGCCGCCCGAAGGCGTCCCGGGGGCGTGCGTTCCGCGGCCGCCCGGCCTCGTCCCGATCCCTGTCCGTGCGCACGTCACGCCCCTCACCGGTGCTGTTCACGCCGTCTCCACCGCCGGACCGGCCGGTGGCTCCGCCGGTGTCCGGATCCACGGGCCCCGTAGCGTCGCCGCGGCCGTCCCGGCGGGCGTTCCCGCCGCCGGGGCGGCCGAGCCCGCTCCCGCCGCGGGCGTCAGCGCACACGTTTTCGCCGCCGTCCCCGGCGCGATCCGACGCGGATACCTCGCCACGTCCGCCTCCTGTGTCGTTTGCGATCTGTTCGGCTCCGCCGGCGGTCCCGCTCTCCGGTCTCGTCCCGGAGCTCCCGGACGCTCGCCGCCCTCACCGGTGCCGGGCAAACGCACGGCCGCCACCCGGGCATGGCGGGCCGACCCGGACACCACGGCCGCGGGACGGCCGTGGCCGCGGTCGTCTCCGGCCGGCCTCCGCTCCGCCGTACCCGATCCCGCCCGGTACGGCCCGCCGTACCGGCCGGCATCGGCGGCCGGACCGGCGGTCCCGTGCCGCCCCCGCGCCGGAACCCGCTGCGCCGCAGGACCCCGCGCCACGCACACCGGAGAACCGGCCGTCCGGGTCCGTCCCGCCGGTCAGCGTTCCGGTTCCGGGTCGGCGAGCCAGCCGAGCAGCTCGGCGGTGAACCGCTCGGGACGCTCCTCGTGCGGGTAGTGGCCGACCCCTTCCAGCAGCCGCCAGCGGTAGGGGGCGGCGACGTACCGGCTCGAGCCCTGCGCGGTGCGCGGCAGGATGCAGGTGTCGAGTGCGCCGTGCAGCTGCAGCGTCGGCACCTCGATCTGCCTGCGCATCTTGCGGGCGTAGCTGCGCCCGTCCGGCCGGAGCTGGGAGCGGCCGAACCAGCGGTAGTACTCGAGCGCCGAGTGCGCCACGTGCGGGATGCGGAACGCCTTGGCGTAGCGCGCGGCGACGTCCGGCTCGGGCCAGTCCGGCCCCGACCACTGGCGCAGCAGCTGCTCGACGAGGCCCCGGGTGAGCCGGCGCTCGGGCAGGAACGGGAGCTGGAACATGAGCGCGTGGCGGAGCGCCCGGCCCTGCACGCGGTCGGTGAGCAGCGAGGCGCGCAGCCGCAGCGGGTGCGGCGCCGACACCGCCACCAGGCGGCGCACCACCTTGGGGTACCGGGCGGCCATCGTCCAGGCGAGCAGCCCGCCCCAGTCGTGCCCGACGACGATCGCGTGCGTCTCGCCGAGCGCCCGGACCATCCCGGCCGCGTCCGCGGCGAGGGTGGGCAGGTCGTACCCGCGCGGCGGCTTGTCGCTCGCGCCGTACCCCCGCAGGTCGACGGCGACGGCGCGGTAGCCGGCCTCGGCGAGCGCGACGATCTGGTGCCGCCAGGCCCACCAGAACTCCGGGAAGCCGTGCAGCAGCAGCACCAGCGGCCCGTCTCCCGCCTCGGCCACGTGGAAGCGCGTGCCGCCCGCGTGCACGGCGCGGTGGTGCCACGGCCCGTCGAACTGGATCTCGGACTCGTCCGGCGATGCCGCAGCCGACGCGATCACGGCTTCACCTGCTCCTCGGTGCCCGAGGTCACCGCCGCGACGTCGCTCCCTCCCCGCAGGCTCTTCAGGGTGCGGGTGGTGCGCCGCATACCGGTCAGCCCCTTGAGCCGCCGCATGCCGATGAGCACGAGCACCCCGGCCACGAGCAGGTAGAGGAGGGTCACCAGCGCGAACGCCGCCCACTGCCAGACGCCGAGCGACACCAGCCCGTACGCGATGGCGAACGAGGCGAGGATCAGGCACAGGTGGGCGATGAACGCGGCGGCGCCGAACAGACCCGCCGCGGTGCCGACCCGCTTGGCGTCGAACCTCAGCTCGGCCTTCGCCAGCTCGATCTCGGAGCGCACCAGCGCCGAAATCTGTTCGGTCGCTTGGGCGACGAGGGTGCCGAGCGACTCCTCCTGCTGGGAGGGCGGTGTGGCCATATCCGACTCCTATTCGACAAGCTGCCTCGGACATCATCCTGCGTCACAACCGCCACCCGTAGGCGCGGGACGGCGGCTCCGCGGCAGACTGCCCTAACACCTACCCGTTCCCGTGGGATGACGCGACCCGGCCGTTTCGATCTGTGGACAACCGCCCGGTCTGTGGACAACGGAACGCCCGGGCCGAACCCGAGGGTCTCGGTGGCCCGGGCGTCGCCGTGGATCAGGCCGCTCAGTCCTCGCTCTTGGCGGTGGGCAGCTTGGCCTTGATCAGGTCCATCACGCTGCTGTCGGTGAGGGTGGTGACGTCACCGAGCGAGCGGTTCTCGGCCACGTCCCGCAGCAGCCGCCGCATGATCTTGCCGGACCGGGTCTTCGGCAGCTCGGGCACGACCAGGATCTGCCGCGGCTTCGCGATCGGGCCGAGGGTCTTCGCCACGTGGTCCCGCAGCTCCTTGGCGAGCTCGGGGCCCTCGCCGGCGTCGCCGCGCAGGATCACGAACGCCACGATGGCCTGGCCGGTCACCGGGTCGGTGGCGCCCACGACCGCGGCCTCGGCGACCTTCGGGTGGGACACCAGGGCCGACTCCACCTCGGTGGTGGAGATGTTGTGGCCGGAGACGAGCATGACGTCGTCCACGCGGCCGAGCAGCCACAGGTCGCCGTCCTCGTCCTTCTTCGCGCCGTCGCCGGGGAAGTACATGCCCGGGAAGCGCGACCAGTAGGTGTCGATGTACCGCTGGTCGTCGCCCCAGATCGTGCGCAGCATCGCCGGCCACGGCTCCTTGATCACCAGGAAGCCGCCGCCGCCGTTCGGCACGCTCTTGCCGGTGTCGTCGACCACGTCCGCGACGATGCCCGGCAGCGGCCGCATCGCCGCGCCCGGCTTCGCCGAGGTGACACCCGGCAGCGGGGTGATCATGATGGCGCCGGTCTCGGTCTGCCACCAGGTGTCCACCACCGGGCAACGGTTGCCGCCGATGTGCTCGCGGTACCAGACGTACGCCTCGGGGTTGATCGGCTCGCCCACCGAGCCGAGGATCCGCAGGCTCGACATGTCGAACTTGGCGGGGATGTCGTCGCCCCACTTCATGAAGGTGCGGATCGCGGTGGGCGCGGTGTAGCAGATGGTGACCTTGTACTTCTGGATGATCTCCCAGAAGCGGCCGCGGTGCGGCGTGTCCGGCGTGCCCTCGTAGATCACGCTCGTCGCGCCGTTGGCGAGCGGGCCGTACACGATGTACGAGTGCCCGGTCACCCACCCGATGTCGGCCGTGCACCAGTAGATGTCGGTCTCCGGCTTGAGGTCGAACACGGCCCAGTGGGTCCAGGCGACCTGGGTGAGGTAACCGCCGGTGGTGTGCAGGATGCCCTTCGGCTTACCCGTGGTACCGCTGGTGTACAGGATGTACAGCGGGTCCTCGGCGTCGTGCGGCTCGGCCTCGTGCTTGTCGCTCTGGCGGTCCACCAGGTCGTGCCACCAGATGTCCTTCTCGCCGAACGGCACGTCCTCGCCGGTGCGCTTGACGACCACCACGCGCTCGACGCCGGGGCAGTTGGCGATCGCCTCGTCCACGGTCGGCTTGAGCGCGTTCGGCTTGCCGCGCCGGAACCCGCCGTCGGCGGTGATGACGATCTTGGCGTCCGCGTCCTTGATACGCCCCTCGAGCGCGGACGCCGAGAACCCGCCGAAGACCACCGAGTGGATCGCGCCGATCCGTGCGCAGGCGAGCATCGAGATCGGCAGCTCGGGGATCATCGGCAGGTAGATCGCGACGCGGTCGCCCTTGCGGACGCCGAGCTCCAGCAGGGCGTTCGCCGTCTTGTTCACCTCACGCTGCAGGTCGGCGTAGGTGATGACCCGGCTGTGGCCCTCCGGCTCGCCCTCCCAGTAGTAGGCGACCTTGTCGCCCTTGCCCGCCTCGACGTGGCGGTCGACGCAGTTGTAGGCAACGTTGAGCTTGCCGCCGAGGAACCACTTGGCGAACGGCGGGTTCCACTCGAGCACCGTGTGCCAGCGCTCCGCCCAGTCCAGACGCTCGGCCGCCCGCTCCCAGAACTTCAACCGGTCGGCCGCCGCCTCCTCGTAGGCGTCGGCCTTGACGTTCGCCTGGGCGGCGAGCTCGGCCGGAGGATCGAATCGACGAGTCTCCTGCAGCAGGTTGGAGAGAGTCTCTTGGGTCTGGCGACCAGGGGTGTCCGGGGCCACGACGTACTCCTTACATGCCTCGTATGCGGTGTGGGTGGGGCTCCCACTCCAGCAGCTACCCACTGCGGCGGACAAGGGACGCCTCCGCGGCCGACGGCCGGTACGAGGCGGCCGCCGGGCACAGTGGAAGCGGTTCGAGTGTCATACCCGCTATCCCATGACAAATGAAAGAGGGACGGAAGGCCCCGGCCTCACTCCTCGGTCAACGGTATGAACCGATCGGTGAGCGGCACCTGTAGGGTCGATGACCGTGCTGAGCGACGGGACGAACGGGCGATCGAGGACGGGTGGCGGGAACGCGCGCGGGCCGCTGGCGGCGGTCGCCGGGCTGCCCGGCGTGGCGGAGGCGGTGCGTGAGGCCCGGGAGGCGGTCGACCGGCTCTACCGCCACCGCGTGCTGCGGCGGCGCAGCCCGGAGGTCTCGGCCGAGTCCGTGCTGCGCGGCGCCCGGGCGTCGGCCGCCCTGGAGGGGGTGGACAACCCGCTCGAGTCGGTACGGCGCGGCGAGGCGACCGACCCGGTGACCCAGGGGGCGCTGCGCGCGCTGGCGGAGGCGGCGCGGCTCGGGCGGACCTGGCGATCCGCCCCGCGGCAGGTGCTGGCCCGGCTGCACACGGTGGCCGCGGTCGGGCTCGCGGACGAGCCGGAGCTGGGCCGTCCCCGGCAGGGGCCGGCCGACGCCGACCCGCTGGGGCTCGGCCCCGCGCCCTCGGCCGAGGTGGCGGCGGCCCGGGTCGAGGCGCTGTCGCGGCTGGTCACCGCGGGCGATGACGCGCCCGCGCTCGTGCTGGGCGCGATCGTGCACGCCGAGCTGGTGGTGCTGCGCCCCTTCGGCGTGGCCGACGGGCTGGTGGCCCGGGCGGCGGAGCGGCTCACCTACACCGAGTTCGGGCTGGATCCGAAGTCGCTGGTGGCCGTGGAGGTCGGGCACGTGGAGCTCGGCGACGCCTACGCGCGAAACCTCCGCGGTTATCTGTCCGGAACCCCGGAAGGCGTGGCGTCCTGGATACGGCATTGCGCGTCCGCCGTGGTTCTCGGGGCGCGCGAGGCGACGGCCGTGTGCGAGGCGATGTCGCGCTGACGGAACGGAGCCGGGTAATGGCGGAACGGCGCTTTCCCGAAAGACGATCCCTGTTCTTCGGCCTTCTTCCGCGCGGCGCACCCGGTGATCAGGTGACGGGCCGGAAAGCGCATGCCCGCCGCCCCGCCGGTTCAGCGCGGTAACCCGCGCGTTGCGGAATTCGCGCATCCGCGCCGTGGCCCGGAGAGCGGGATCCCGGTCGGCGGCGTCGCCCACCGTCGCGGCAGGCCGGGAAGAAGCCGGGGGAGAAACAGCCGCGGGTCCGGGAATGCGTCGGCGTGCTCCAGCGTGATTTGCCGACTTGACACGACAAAGATGATGCGTGCTCATATAGTGGACATCGCGGTTGGTGGCGACCGCCGCCATCCGACATGATCAACGGTGCGGGCCCGCCGTATCCGGCCGGGGCCCGAGCCGACGCGATGTCCACCGAGCCCGTCCATCGAGATCCACCGAGCCCGTCCACGCAGGTCAGGGAGCGAGTCGTGAGGGAACCGGCAGATCCGCGCACCGGCGTACGAGGTCGCGCGGTGCCCGGTCCGCGGCCGTCGCCGGGCGACGCCCGCGCCTGCGCGGTGCCGATCGATCGGCTCGGTGTGCGGGGAATCGGTGTGCGCGGAACGGGAATCCGCCGCCGCGGCGGGAAATGCGGCCGGCCTTCGATCGGGCCGCGGAACGCCCGGGCGGTAAACCCCTGCGGTGGGATGCGCGTCGGCATGACGAACGGCGTCCCTGGCGCGGGACGCCGCCGCCGGTACGTCTCACCGGGCTACCAAGCGTGCACCTCAATCCGTCTGAGTGGGACAAGCCCTGCTCGACGCGCCTCCCGCGGCTGGTCGCGCGTGGGTACCCGGCAGCCGTACCCGGACGCTCGGTCCGTACCACCTTTCTACGCCCGATGCATGCCCTTGGGAACCCCCGGGGTCAAGACCTTTACCATCGCCCGGGCCGCCGACTGCGGAAACGCGGCGAAATACGGAACGCGGCTCGACGAAAGGTCTGCGGATCGGGCAGCATACAAGGTGCGTTCTGGCGGTCGTTTGCCGCGCTTGGACGACTTTGCAACTGTCTTGCCATGTAGTGGCGAGGTGTTGAAAGCTTTCTTCTAACAACGGGACCGGCTCTACCCCCCCGGAGCCGGACCGTTCGGCGACCCCCGCTCTCCCCCCCGGCGGGGGTCGCCCCCTTTTTCCTCACAGGTAAAGCGCTATCCACAGAATCACGTTCGGGCACTCCGGCGGATTCCGCGGTGACGGATGGTGGACCTCCCACGCACAGGGAGGCACCGATGAACCGTCCCCTCGTCATCACCGACGATCAGGAGCTGCTCGACGACCTGCTCCGGCTCGCGGCGGCCGCCGGCGTGGAGCTCGACGTCGCGCACGCCGCCGCCCACGCCCGGCCGTACTGGACGCCCGCACCGCTCGTGGTGGTCGGCAGCGATCTCGCGGACGCGGTGGCCGCGCTCGGGCCGCCGCGGCGCTCCGGCGTGCTGCTCGTGACGCGCGAGCCGGAGAACCCGGACGTGTGGCGCCGGTGCGTCGCGGTCGGCGCCCAGGGGGTGCTGGAGCTGCCCGCCGCGGAACGGCACCTGGTGGACGCGTTCGCCGAGGCGGCCGAGCCCGCCGCGCGGAACGGGCGGGTGGTCTGCGTGGTGGGCGGCCGCGGCGGCGCGGGAGCGAGCGTGCTCGCCGCGTCCCTGGCGCTGTGCGCGTCCCGGGCCGGGGTGCGCACCCTGCTCGTCGACGCGGACCCGCTCGGCGGCGGCATCGACGTGCTGCTCGGCCAGGAGCGGGCGGAGGGGGCGCGCTGGCCCGAGGTGGTGGGCCGGGAGGGCCGGGTCAGTTTCGCCGCCCTCCGCACGGCTCTGCCCGGCCTGGGCCCGCTCACCGTGCTGTCCTGGCACCGCGGCGAGCCCGCCCCCGTCCCCGCGGAGGCGATGCGCACCGTGCTCGACGCCGCCCGGCGCGGCTGTGACCTGGTCGTGGTCGACCTGCCACGGCACATCGACCCGGGCTGCGCCGAGGCGCTCACCCGGGCCCGCACCACCCTGCTGGTCGTCCCCGCCGACCTGCGCGGCGTGCTCGCCGCCGGCCAGCTCCTGCTCGTGCTGCGCCGCCACACCCGGGACATCCGGGCGGTGCTGCGCGGCCGTCCGCTCGACCCCGACGTGGCCGCCTCCTGCCTCGACCTGCCGTGCGCGGGCCGCGTCCCCGACCAGCGCGGCCTCACCGCCGCCCTCGACCGCGGCGACACCCTGCCGCTCTCCCCGCGCACGCCCCTCGGCGGCTTCTGCACCTCTTTCCTCGACACGATCCGCCGCGAGGAGGCCCGCGCATGACCGTCACGACCCACCCCGAAGCCGTCACGCGCGAGCGGCGGACCGGCCGGACGCCCGCGGTCCCGGCCGAGCTGGTCGAAGCCGTCCGGGTACGGCTCGCGCGCGCCGGGGCCGAGCCGACCGCCGCCCGGGTGGCCGCCGCCCTGCGGGCCGAACGGGCGGTGATCGGCGATGCCGAGGTGCTCGCCGTGACGCGGGCGCTGCACGCCGACCTGATCGGCGCCGGGCCGCTCGAGCCGCTGCTCGCCGAGCCCGGCGTCACCGACATCCTGGTGAACGGGCCGCGCGAGGTGTGGGCCGACGACGGGTGCGGCCTGCGCCGCACCCCCATCACCTTCCCCTCGGACGACGACGTCCGGCGGCTGGCCCAGCGGCTCGCCGCGAGCGCCGGCCGCCGCCTCGACGACGCCAGCCCGTACGTGGACGCGCGGCTGCCCGGCGGCATCCGGCTGCACGCGGTGCTGCGGCCGATCGCGGTCGATGGCACCTGCATCTCCCTGCGCCTGCCGTCGCGGCGCGTGTTCACCCTGGACGAGCTCGTCCCCGGGCCGGGCGCGCGAGTGCTCGCGGAGATCCTCGCGGCACGGCTGGCCTTCCTCGTCACCGGCGGCACCGGCACCGGCAAGACCACGCTCCTGTCGAGCATGCTCTCCCTCGTCCACCGCGGGGAGCGCATCGTCATCGTGGAGGACTCGGCCGAGCTGCGCCCCGTCCACCCGCACGTGGTGCGCCTGGAATGCCGCCCGCCGAACCTCGAGGGTAAAGGCGGCGTGGAACTGCACGACCTGGTCCGGCAGGCCCTGCGCATGCGCCCGGACCGCCTCGTGGTCGGCGAGGTGCGCGGCGCCGAGGTGGTGGACCTGCTCGGTGCCCTCAACACCGGCCACGAGGGCGGCTGCGGCACCCTGCACGCGAACACCGCGGGCGACGTGCCCGCCCGCCTGGAGGCCCTCGCCTGCGCCGCGGGTCTGTCCCGCGAGGCGGTGCACAGCCAGATCGCCGCCGCCCTCGACGTCGTCGTCCACCTGGTCCGGGACCCGGGCGGCGGACGGCGCCGGCTCTCCGAGATCTGCCTGCTGCACCGTCGCCCCGACGGGCTCATCGAGGTGATCCCGGTCCTGACCTTCCCTCCGGCGGGCCCGCCGGTGCCCGGCCCCGCCTTCCCCGCCCTGGCGGCCCGGCTTCCGGCGATCGGCGGGATGTTCGGGACGCCGACCGGCCTGCGGGGAGGCCGGGCACGGTGACGGCTGCGGTGGCGATCGTGGCGGCCGGCCTCGCCGCATGGGTGCTGTGCGGTCCGCCTCCGGAGCTGGTGCGGCTGCGGGAGCTGACCGCACCCCCTGCCACGCCGAGGTGGCGCAGGTCGATGGCCCGAGCGGCGGTGCGGCTGCGGCGCGTGGCCCGGCCCGGGCGGGCCGGGCGCGATGCGGACGCCTGGCGCAAGACCTGTCTCGAGCTGTGCCAGGCGCTCATGGCCGAGCTGACCGCGGGCCGGTCCGCCGAGGACGCGCTGTGCCGCGCCGTGGCCGCCGTCGAGCCGCCCGATCCGGCGGTCGTCCGCCCGGTCGCGGCCGCCGCCCGGGACGGCGGTGACGTGCCCGCGGCGCTCGCCGAGGCGGCCCGCGCCCCCGGTGCCGAGGGCCTGCGCCGGCTCGCGGCCTGCTGGCGGGTGAGCACGGCGGTCGGCGGCAGCCTGACCGTCCTCGTCGAGGGTGTGATCACGGCACTGCGCGAGGCCGAGGCCCACCGCCGGGACCTCACCGCCCAGCTCGCCGGTCCCCGCGCCACCGTACGGCTGCTCGCCCTCCTTCCCGCGCTCGGCATCCTCATGGCCGTCGGCCTCGGCATGAACCCTCTCGGTTTCCTGTTCGGTGGCCCGGCCGGTCTCGGGTGCCTCGTGGCAGGGGCGGCGCTCGATGTGGTGGGTGTCGTGTGGATTCGCCGCATGGTGGCCGACGCGGAGCGGACGGCCTCGATCTGACCTTGCCCTGGACTCGGTCCGACGGCCGCACGTGCGTGCAACGTAGTCGCCCCCACGAGCTCTGGGTGCGGGACCGGACGCCTCACCACATGGCAGCGCGCGTGGGCCGGGGGACCCGCGTTGCGGTCCGCTGCGGATTCCCCACGCACCGCGGCGGGCAGCGCTGGGCGAACGCCCGCGCAAAGAACAGACGATCAGGAGAAGGGAGATCAGCATCACTGCAGTACTCGCCGTGGTCCTGATCGCGGCCGCGGTGCTGGCCTGGCCGTCCCCGAGCCAGGCCCGCGACCGGCTGCTGCGGCTCCGCGCCGAAGCGCGGAGAGATCCGGCCGGGAACGGGGCCGATCATGCGAATGAGAACCAGCCGCAAGGGTCTCGGAGTGCACGCGTCTGGTGGCAGGCGGCGGCGTGCGGCGCCGCAGGCGCCGTCGGAGTCGGCGGCATGCTCGGTCTCGTCGTCGGCGCTGCCGTGGCCGCGGCCGTCGTGGCGCTCGCCCGCCGACGCGAGCCGGTCGAAGCGCGCCGAAGACGTGAGCGTCTGATCGCCGATCTTCCCTTCGCCGCCGAGATGCTGGCGGCCTGCCTGCGCGCCGGTCAACCGACCCGGGCGGCGGTCGAGGCCGTCGCCGAGGCGATGGGCGGCCCGCTCGGGGAGACCCTGGCCGCGGTGGGACGGCGGCTCATGCTCGGCGCCGATCCGGAGGAGGCGTGGGCGGTGGCGGCGGCCGAGCCCGCGCTCGCCCCGCTCGCCCGCGCCATGACCCGTGCCGCGCTCAGCGGGGCACCGGTCGCCGACGTCCTCGCCCGGCTGGCCGCCGACGCCCGGCAGGAGGCGCGAGCGCTGTCCGCGGCGGCCGCCCGGAAGGTCGGGGTCCATGCGGTCGCGCCGCTGGGCCTGTGTTTCCTGCCGGCGTTCGTCTGCCTCGGCATCGTCCCCGTCGTCGCCGGCCTCGCCGCGCAGGTGCTCGTGCCATGACAGGCCGAGTTATCCACAGAACGGGATTCGGAAGCCCCGAGGGGCGCCGCGGAAAGCGACCCTCTCCCGTGGAAAGCCCGCGGCAGGGAGCGGGCCCGGAAACGGAGGAGTCTCATGCTGGCTGTTCAGTGGGCGATCCGGCAGGCACGGGACGCGTTCCGCGCGCTCCGGACCCGCGGCGAGGCGGGCATGTCGACCGCCGAGTACGCGGTCGGCACGATCGCCGCCTGTGCCTTCGGCGCCCTCCTCTACAAGGTCGTGACGAGCCCGGGAGTGCGGGAGATGCTCACCGCGCTCATCGACCGCGCGCTCAAGCTCGCCGGATGAGGCCCGGGCAGGGCGACCGCGGCGCCGTCACGGCCGAGGCCGCGATGGCGCTCCCCGCCCTCGTCCTCGTCCTTGCGGCAGGCCTGTGGGCGATCAGCGTCGTCGCCGCCCAGCTCGCATGCGTGGACGCGGCCCGAGCGGGCGCCCGGGCCGCCGCCCGCGGCGAACCTCTCGAGGCGGTCCGGGCGGCGGCCCTGAAGGCGGCGCCGCCGCAGGCGAATGCCTCGGTCGAGCAGCAGGGCGACCTTTTCAAGGTCCGGGTATCGGCGGTGGTTCGCCCGAACTGGGCGGCGGTGATGCCATCGATCACCGTCTCCGCAACCGCGTTCTCTCCCGGCGAATCCACCCACGGCGGCGCTCCCGGCGGCCCACCGGCACCTCCGGTGGGTGAGGAACGAGGAGCGGCCACGCCGGACACCGGCCCGGCAGCCGAGGCCCCGCTCACAGCGGGACCCCAAAGCAACGCAGGGAGGTGACGAACAGGAAGGTGACGAGCAGGGTGATGCCGCCTCGTCGATGGCTTCGACGGCTCGGCCCCGCCCCGATCCGGCCCGATGGCCGAGCCACCAGAAGCGGTGACGATGCGCCGGTACCGCACCTGTCCATTCGGCGGGCACCACGCCCGGCCGTCTCGACGAGCGGTATCCCGCCGCCGGATTCGCCGGCCGGAAGACGCGCACTCACCGGGAGGTGTGGCCGACGGACCTCCGAGAGAGCGCAGGGCGCCCGACGGGCCGCGGGTGAACCTCCGCCCCGGTCAGCCGGACACCCGGCACGTCGCTGCCCGACGCATGTGGCCGACCCCGACCGCCCCACGGCGAAGTCCGGCATCCCAGAGCGCCCGCGGCAGGCACGCGATGGCGCGGCTCCGGCGCTCGAAACGGCGGGGTCGATCCGACACAGAGAGAAACGAGGTGATCGCACGCGTGGAGTCACTGGTCCTTCCGCCGAACCGTGGACGGCGGCGCTGCCCTTCACGGCATCCGCAACCGCGTTCTCTGTCGGCGTATCCCGTTCGACGGGCCTCGGCCGGCGGATGGCCTGCCGGATCGCCGCCGGCATCCCGTTCGGGCCGGCCTTCGGCTGGGACGGCGTCCAAGGTGTGCGGTGCGCCGCGCTGCCCGCCGACATGGCCGCTGCCCGCCCGCCACGCTCGGGCGTCCTGCAAGGCCGCCGATGAGGGAGCAGCGACCGCCGTCGCGGCCGATTCCGCACCTGCGGCGGTCAAGCACCGCCGGCGCTCTCGGGACGAGCGACCCCGGCCCATCGCGATCCTGCTCCGGCCGGGCCGCGGGGAAGCGCGGCGCCCCGAACCTGGGCCGCCGCGACACGGCCCTCGAGCCCGGCCGGGGCGGGCGGGGCGGGAAGCGGCGGACACGGGAGGCCGGCATGGCGACCGTGTGGGCGGTGGCCGTGATCGGTGTGCTGTGGACGGTCGCGCTGGGATTCGTCACCGTTGGAGGCGCCCGCGTGGTACGGCACCGGACGCAGACCGCGGCGGACCTCACCGCCTTGGCCGTGGCGGCGCAGGCGGTGCCACTGGGTGCGGACGCCTGCCGCCAGGGCGAGGCGGTGGCGGCGGCGAACGGCGCGCGGCTGGAGCGTTGCGCCGTCGTCGGGCCGGTCGCGGACGTCATCGTGGCAGCGGACGCGCACCTGCCTCTCCTGGGAGTCCGGACGGTGACCGCTCGCGCGCGAGCCGGGCCCGACGGCCGAGGGACCCCGCCGTGACTCGTTGTCCCCCTGCCGGCCCGACCCTGCGGGGCGACCGCATCAGTGGGCCCGCCCACAAGGAGAAGCCCGAGAAGCCCACACGAAGCAGCCACAAGGAGCACGAAAAGGCCGCAAGGAGGAGCCACAAGGAGAAGGAGGTATCGGCCTTGCGATGCGGGAAGGGGCAGAGCCTCGCGTTCGGGCGTGCGTCCTGCCGGGGCGCACGGAGAACGCGGCGGGGAACACCTTGGGCGCTCGTCGGCCGGTCCGTGCCGAACCGGTGGGCGAGGGCGTAGGGCTGGACGGTCATCCGGACCCGCGTCGTGTCACGGGCGAAACCCGGTCCTGGGGCGGCGCCCGCCACGGAAGACGGCATGCGGGTCACGGGGACAGCAGGATGTCCAGGAGGCGGATCGCCGCGTGTTTGTTCAGAGGTTCGTTGCCGTTGCCGCACTTGGGGGACTGGATGCAGGACGGGCAGCCCTGTTCGCACTCGCACGAGGCGATCGCCTCGCGAGTGGCCTGGAGCCATTCCCGGGCACGGGTGTAGCCGCGTTCGGCGAAGCCCGCGCCGCCGACGTGGCCGTCGTAGACGAACACGGTGAGCAGACCGGTGTCGGGATGGCGTTCGGTGGAGACACCGCCGATGTCCCACCGGTCGCAGGTGGCGAAGAGGGGGAGCAGGCCGATCGAGGCGTGCTCGGCGGCGTGGGCCGCGCCGCCCAGGTCGGCCCGGTCGCCCTCGGGCAGGCGGGCCAGGGCGTCGTCCGGGAGGGTCCACCAGACCGCCCGGGTGCGCAGCGTGCGGGGCGGCAGGTCCAGCGGCTCCTCGCCGACGATCTCGCCGGTCTGGCCGCGCTTGAGGAACGAGACCACCTGGCGGGTCACCTCGACCGTGCCGAAGTGGAGCTCGCCCGGGCCGAAGGGGGTCGAGCGCAGCGACTCGACGATCATGATGTCGGTGACGTCGCGGGCGAACGTGGAGTAGCCGGGGTCGGCGGCCTCGACGAGGGCCACCCCGTTGTCGAGGTCGAGCGTCTCGACGAGGTAGGTCTCGCCCTGGTGGAGGTAGACCGCGCCCTCGTGCACGGTCGTGTGCGCGGAGGGCTCGTCGACCGTGCCGAGCAGGCGGCCGGTGGAGCCCTCCACCACGTGGACCGGCGGGCCGCCGGACCCGCGGATGTCGGCGAGGTCGCAGGCCCGGCCGCGGCGGGCCCAGTACCAGCCGGTCGGCCGCCTGCGCAGCAGGCCGCGCCGTACCAGGTCGTCGAGCACCTCGGGGGCGGACGGGCCGAAGATCGGCACGTCGGCCTCGGTGAGCGGGATCTCCGCCGCCGCCGCGCACAGGTGGGGCGCGAGCACGTAGGGGTTGTCGGGGTCGAGGACGATCGCCTCCACCGGCCGGCCGAACAGCGCCTCGGGGTGGTGCACCAGGTAGGTGTCGAGCGGGTCGTCGCGGGCGATGAGCACCGCGAGCGCGTCCTGGCCGGCGCGGCCCGCCCGGCCCGCCTGCTGCCACAGCGAGGCCCGGGTCCCCGGCCAGCCCGCGATGAGCACCGCGTCCAGACCGGAGATGTCCACGCCGAGCTCGAGGGCGTTCGTGGTGGCGAGGCCCGTCACCTCACCCTCCCGCAGCGCCTTCTCCAGTGCCCGGCGGTCCTCGGCGAGATAGCCGGCCCGATAGGCACCCACCTTCGCCGGCAGCTCCGGCGACACCTCCTCCAGGTGCCTGCGCGCGGTCATCGCCACTGTCTCGGCCGCCCGGCGGCTGCGCACGAACGCGAGCGTGCGCACGCCCTCGACCACGAGATCCGTCAGCAGGTCGGCGGTCTCGGCGGTCGCCGTGCGCCGGACCGGGGCCCCCCGCTCCCCGCGCAGGTCGGTCAGCGGCGGCTCCCACAGCGCGAAGGTGGTCGCGCCCCGGGGCGAGGCGTCCTCGGTCACCTCCTCCGCCGGCAGGCCGGTGAGCCGCGTCGCCGCCGTGCCGGGGTCGCTCACCGTCGCCGAGGCGAGCAGGAACACCGGGCGGGAGCCGTACTTGGCGCAGACCCGCCGGAGGCGGCGCAGGATCTGCGCCACGTGCGAGCCGAAGACGCCCCGGTAGCCGTGGCACTCGTCGATGACCACCAGGCCGAGCCGCCGCCAGAACGACGCCCACTGGGTGTGGCGCGGCAGCATCGACCGGTGCAGCATGTCCGGGTTGGTGAGCACGTAGTTCGCGTACTGCCGGATCCAGGCGCGCTCCTCGAACGGCGTGTCGCCGTCGTAGGTCGCCGCCTTCACCTGGGCGAGCCGCAGGCCGCGCAGGGTGCGGAGCTGGTCGGCGGCGAGCGCCTTGGTCGGCGCGAGGTAGAGCACGGTGCGCCCGTCGAAGATCTGCGACACCGCCGGCACGAGATATGCCAAGGATTTACCCGACGCCGTGCCCGTGGCTATGATCACGTTTCGGCCTCTGCGCACGTGCTCCGCGGCCTCGAGCTGGTGCTCCCACAGGCCCTCGACGCCCTGGTTGCGCAGGCGGTCGGCGAGTGTTCGCGGGATCCAGTCCGGCCATCCGGCTTGACCCGCCTGACGTGCTGGAACATGCTCCACATGAGTGAGCCGCCCCCGGCGGGACGGCACGGCGAGCAGCCGGGTGAGCAGGGCGCCGACGTGCTGCGAAGGTGAGGGATTCGAAGTCACTGGTTTCCAGTTTGGCATCTGTGGGGAGAGTCGCCCGGAGTCGTGATTTCGTATAGACACGGAGGCGGAGCGTGGTTGAATGCCGCGCGTCGGGGTCGTGCCACCGGAGACAATGGGTCTGCGGGCGGCGGGCCCGTCAGGATCATTCTGCAGGCAAGGCGCTGGAGGATCTGTGGATCTGAAGTTGGACCATCGCACCGAGGGTCAGCTCACCATCGTCGAGGTCGAGGGTGAGATCGATGTGTACACGGCGCCGAGGCTGCGTGAGCTTCTCATCGACCTGGTCAACAAGGGTAACTTCCACCTCCTCGTGAACATGGAGAAGGTGGACTTCCTCGACTCGACCGGGCTCGGCGTCCTGGTCGGCGGGCTCAAGCGCGTGCGCGCGCACGACGGGTCGCTGGAGCTCGTCTGCACCCAGGAGCGCATTCTGAAGATCTTCCGGATCACCGGACTCACCAAGGTCTTCGGCATCTACTCCTCGGTGGAGGAGGCCAAGGAAGCCCACGGCCGAGACAAGTAGACCATGGCCACCGTCGAGCTGACGTTCAGCGCCCTCCCAGCGCACGTGCGCACGGCCCGGCTCATTGCGACCGCGGTTGCGCGTCGCGCCGGGGTGTCCGAGGACCTGCTGGACGAGGTACGGCTCGCTGTGGGAGAGGCGTGCTCCCGGGCGGTGGAGGCTCACCGGCTCCACTGCCCGGACGAGCCCATCCGCATCGAGCTGTGTGACGACTCGGGGCGGTTCGAGGTCACGGTCATCGACGTCGCGCCGAGCGAGGACGCCGACCTCGCCGAGAGGCCCGAACCGGAGAAGGCGTCGGCCAACGGACACGAGCTCTCCGGCCTGCTTCCCGACATGTCGGACCTCGGCCTCGCGGTCATCGCCGGACTCGCCGACGACGTCGAGGTCATCCCGAGCGCGAAGGGCGTGCGCGTCAAGATGAGCTGGCCGGCCGTGAACGGCCTGCCCTCTACGACCTGACGGGGCCCGCCCGTCGTACTCCGCCGGGCTCGCACCCGACGGAGTATCAGGCCTGCCTGACGCCGCGCGCCTCGCGGGCGCCGGGCGGGCCCAACCAGTCCGGTTTCCGGACATGTCCGGTCCTGGGCAGACGGTCGCCGAAAATCGGGGCCGTCCGCATCCCGACCACATCCAGCCTGGGTTCGCCGCCGGACCGCCCGCCGGGTGATCCGGCCGGTCGGCCGGGCGGGCCGGGGTATCCGCGCAGGTCAGAGCCGGGAACTCGCCGTCGGCGCCGCGGCCCGGGGCGCCCGCGGCCGGATCGGCGACGCCCGGCTGCGCCGCAGGCGGGGGGTGGTGGTCGGAAGGGTGCCCGGAATCCCGTATAGTTTTGGACAGTATTCAAGGGGAAGGCCGGGAGAATTCCCCGGGGCCGGTCAACCTTTCTTCCTCCTCATGTAAAGATCAGGTCACTGATCGATCTCGCCTGTGCCTGGATACCCCCCTGGGGCTTCATATTCTCTTGCACCCCTGCGTAGACTCCCGGCACCGGCCAAGGTTTGTCCCGTGGAGCGCTCGCGCACTGCGGGAGGTCTACGGGCGCAACCGGAAGCGGCACTGCCAATCGCCCCGGGTGCGCCCACGCAGGCCGCACTTCGGTTAGACAGGGCGCGCCCCGGGCACAAGCAACCCGTCTGGCCGAGGAGGACGGATGTCTGGGCCTTATCTGGCCGCTGTCGATGACGCAGCGGTCGCCCTGAACGGTGGCCACCTCACGATCGTGATCGTGGTGGCCGCGGTGGCTCTCATCGCTCTCGCCGTGGCCGGTGGCCTGGTACGCGAGGTACTGGCCGCCGGGCAGGGCACCGAGCGCATGCAGAACATCGCGCGAGCCGTACAGGAGGGAGCCGGCGCGTACCTGGCGCGTCAGTTCCGGACGCTTCTCATCTTCGTCGTAGTCATTCCCTTCGTTCTGCTGCTGCTCCCCGCCGAGTCGACCGGCGTACAGATCGGCCGGTCGATCTTCTTCGTCGTGGGTGCGGCGTTTTCGGCGCTGACCGGGTTCATGGGCATGTGGCTCGCGGTGCGCGGCAACCTGCGGGTGGCCGCCGCCGCACGCGGCACCGAGGGCGGTGCCGACCCCGAGCGGGCGGCCATGCGGATCGCGTTCCGCACCGGCGGTGTGGCCGGCATGTTCACCGTGGGCCTCGGTCTGCTCGGCGCCGCGATCGTGGTGCTCATCTACCGGGGCGACGCCCCCACCGTGCTCGAGGGCTTCGGCTTCGGCGCGGCGCTGCTCGCGATGTTCATGCGAGTCGGCGGCGGCATCTTCACCAAGGCCGCCGACGTCGGCGCCGACCTGGTCGGCAAGGTCGAGCAGGGCATCCCGGAGGACGACCCGCGCAACGCCGCGACGATCGCCGACAACGTCGGCGACAACGTCGGTGACTGCGCCGGCATGGCGGCCGACCTGTTCGAGTCGTACGCGGTCACCCTGGTCGCGAGCCTCATCCTGGGCAAGGCCGCGTTCGGCACCGAGGGTCTGGTGTTCCCGCTGATCGTCCCGATGATCGGTGTGCTCACCGCGATCCTCGGCATCTTCGCCACCTCGCCCCGCAGCGGCGACCGCTCCGGCATGACCGCGATCAACCGCGGCTTCTTCCTCTCCGCAATCGTCTCCGCGGTGCTGGTGGCCGTGGCGGCCTTCGCCTACCTGCCGAGCTCGTTCGCCGAGCTGTCCACCACCAACGAGGAGATCCGGGCCCTCACCCACGACCCGCGGCTCATCGCCGTCGGCGCCGTGCTGATCGGCCTGGTGCTCGCCGCCGCCATCCAGATGCTCACCGGGTACTTCACCGAGACCCACCGCCGTCCGGTCAAGGAGATCGGCGAGAGCTCCCGTACCGGCCCGGCGACCGTCATCCTCTCCGGCATCTCGGTCGGTCTGGAGTCGGCGGTCTACTCCGCGCTGCTCATCGGCGCGGCCGTCTACGCCGCGTTCCTGCTCGGCTTCGGGAACGTCACGGTGGCGCTGTTCGCGGTCGCGCTCGCCGGCACCGGTCTGCTCACCACCGTCGGCGTGATCGTGTCGATGGACACCTTCGGCCCGGTCTCCGACAACGCCCAGGGCATCGCCGAGATGTCCGGCGACGTGGACGGCAAGGCGGCGCAGATCCTCACCTCGCTCGACGCGGTCGGCAACACTACCAAGGCGATCACCAAGGGCATCGCGATCGCGACCGCGGTGCTCGCCGCGACCGCGCTGTTCGGCTCGTTCCGCACCGCGGTCGAGGGCGAGCTGCCCGGCTCGGAGGTGTTCAGCCTCTCGGTCGACGCCCCGGACGTGCTCGTCGGCCTCGTCATCGGCGCGTCGGTGGTGTTCCTCTTCTCCGGTCTCGCGATCAACGCGGTGGGCCGTGCCGCCGGCCGGGTCGTGATCGAGGTGCGGGAGCAGTTCCGCACCAAGCCCGGCATCATGGACGGCACCGAGAAGCCGGAGTACGGCCGCGTGGTCGACATCTGCACCCGCGACTCGCTGCGTGAGCTCGCCACGCCCGGCCTGCTCGCCGTGATGACCCCGATCGCCGTCGGCTTCGCCCTCGGCTACGCCCCGCTCGGCGCGTTCCTCGCCGGCGCGATCGCGGCCGGAACGCTCATGGCGGTGTTCCTCGCCAACTCCGGTGGCGCCTGGGACAACGCCAAGAAGCTCGTCGAGGACGGCCACCACGGCGGCAAGGGCTCCGAGGCCCACGCCGCCACGGTGATCGGCGACACCGTCGGCGACCCGTTCAAGGACACCGCGGGCCCGGCGATCAACCCGCTGATCAAGGTGATGAACCTGGTCGCGCTGCTGATCGCCCCGGCCGTGGTGATCTGGGCGGACAACGTCGCGCTCCGCATCGCCATCGCCATCGTCGCCGTGCTCATCGTGGTCACGGCGATCGTCGTGGCGAAGCGGCGCTCGTCGAACATCGCCCCGGCCGAGGGCGTCGAAGAGCGCACGGCCGAGCCGGTCGCGCGCTGATCAGAGCGCCACTCCGGCCGCGGGCGACCGCCCCGGCCGGTGGGTGAGACGGTCATCGGTACGGCCGCCGTCCCGGGCGAACGGGGCGGCGGCCGTCCGCGTGTCCGGACCGCGCCCGCCCCGGCGCCGCGGCGGCGGGCGGCCGCCCCGGCCCGGCCGTACCCGCCCGTCTATCCTGGGCGGCATCCCGACGATCGTGGGCGGAACCAATGCCGAACCGGAAGCTGATCATCCTTCGCCACGCCAAGGCCGAGCAGGTCCCCGGCAAGGCGGACATCGACCGGGTGCTTACCGAGCGGGGCGAGCGCGACGCCGGCCGCGCCGGAGAGGTGCTCGCCGGCCTGGGGCTCGTCCCCGACCTGGTGCTCTGCTCGCCCGCGCAGCGCACCCGCCGGACCGCCGAGCTCGTCCTCGCCGGGCTCGCGCCCGACACGCCCGTGTACTTCGAGCGCGAGATGTACCTGGCGTCCCCGGAGGAGCTGCTCGCCGTGGTGCAGCGCACCGACTCCAACGTGGCCACCCTGCTGGTCGTCGGCCACAACCCGGGCCTCCACGAGCTGTTCCTCAGCCTCACCGCGACCCCGGCCGACGCCGACCCCGGCTTCCCCACCTGCGCCTTCGCGGTCGTCGAGACCGAGGCCGAGTGGGAGCGCCTGTGGCCGGGCGACGCCCGTACCGTGGCCCGCTGGACCCCGAAGGGCGGCCTGGTCACCGCCGGGGCGTGACCGGCCGCGGCGGCCCCGGTCAGGAGCCCTGCAGGGCGGCGTCCTCGGCGTCGGCGGCCTCGACCTCCTCGCGGGAGATGCCGAGCAGGTAGAGGATCGCGTCCAGGTAGGGGACGTTCACCGCGGTGTCGGCGGCCTTGCGCACGATGGGCTTGGCGTTGAACGCGATGCCCATACCGGCCGCGGCGAGCATGTCGAGGTCGTTCGCCCCGTCGCCGATCGCGATCGTCTGGCTGAGCGGCACCCCGGCCTGCTCGGCGAACCGGACCAGCGCGCGGGCCTTGCCCGGGCGGTCGATGATCTCGCCGACGAGCCGCCCGGTGAGCCGGCCGTCCACCACCTCGAGCGTGTTGGCGGCGCAGTAGTCGATGCCGAGCTCCGCCGCCAGGTGGTCGGTGATCTGGGTGAAGCCCCCGCTCACCAGCGCGAAGCGGTAGTCGAGGCGCTTGAGGGTGCGCACCAGCGTGCGGGCGCCCGGGGTGAGCACGACCTCCTTGCGGACCTCCTCAAACACCTCCTCGGGCAGCCCCTCCAGCAGCGCCACCCGTTCCCGCAGCGAGCTGGCGAAGTCCTGCTCGCCGCGCATCGCCGCCTCGGTGACCTTCGCCACCTCCTCCTCCACGCCGGCGTGCCGGGCGAGCAGCTCGATCACCTCGGCCTGGATGAGCGTGGAGTCGACGTCCATCACGATGAGGCGCTTGGCCCGGCGGTGCAGACCGGCCCGCTCCACGGCCACGTCGACCTGCTGCAGCGCGGCCTCGGCGGCGAGCGCGGCGCGCAGCGTCTGCGGGTTCGCGCCGGACACGCTCATCTCGATGCAGGTCACCGGGTCGTGGGCGAGGCGCTCGATCCGGTCGATGTTGGCGCCCGCGGCCGCGATGCGCCCGGCGATCCCGGCGATCGCGGCCGGCTGCAGCGGCATGCCAAGCACCGTGACGTGCAGCCTGCCGCGCCGCCGCTTCTCCTTCACCTGGGTGCCGGTGGCGAGCTCGATCTCCATGCCGAGCTCCTCGGCGACCTGCTCCAGCGCCGTCCACAGCGCGCCGATCGTGCGGCCGGTCCCGCTCGGCGGTCCGCCCGCGTAGGCGACGAGGACTCCCAAGGTGAGCCTGCCGCGAATCACGACCTGCTCGATGTCGGCGACCGTGACCGGGAAGTCGGCCAGGACGGAGAACAGCCGGGAGGTCACCCCGGGGCGGTCCGGGCCGGTCAATGTGATCAACAGGGTGCGCTGATTCATTCGGCGAGGCTTCCTTAGGCCATCCGGGGCGCCGGCGGACCGCACGGCCCGGCCGGCGTCATGGATTCGAGTTGGAAACGCGGTCGAGGACGGTGACCACAATCAAAGGTACTTGCCCATGATTCGTGCTCGCGCGCCAGGGGACCGGACACGCCCCGAACGTCGCGGAGATCCCGGCGCGTTTCGCCTGACCTGGGCGGCGATGCGCATCGATGTCCGAAATCACGATACGGACTTCCGGGCCGGAGCCGGGCACGGCACGCCACGGCCGGTACGGCCCGCCGCCGCCCGCCCGGCCACGGCGGCGGTGAAACGTTCAGCGGCCGGCCGCGTGGTGGGCGGCGACCCACGCCCGCCGTACCGCGCGGTCGAGGTCGCGCAGCACCTCGCGGCGGGTGGCGATCTGGGTCGCGGTGAGGCCGCGGTCGTCCGCGGCCCGGAGCGCGGCGGCGAGCAGGTCGCACAGGGCGGCGAGGCGGTGCGCCCGCGCCGGGTACCCGGGGGCGAGCACCTCCCCCTGCGTGACCTGGGGCCGGTCCACGGGCGGCCCGTGCACCGCGGCCAGCGCCTCGGTCGCGACCCGCATCGCCTCGCGCAGCTCCCGCTCGGCCTCTCCGAGGCTCGGCAGGTCCGGTACGGCGGGGGCTGCGGGCACCGCGGTCCACCGGGTGCCGGCGTACGAGGAGCCGCGCAGGTCGCGCGCGGGCACCAGGCCGACGCACCGGCCGGGCAGCTCGGCGATCGCCGCCTGCCCGGCGTCGAGGGCGAGCGCGTTGAAGCCCGCCGGCCCGGTGAGGCCCAGCGGGTCGCCGGGCACCGGCAGCGCGAGCCGGAACGCGCGCAGGCCCGCCGGCCGCAGCCCGGCGAGGAAGGCGCGCAGCGGGATCTCGGCGTCGGCGGCGCCGCCGGCGGGCGCGGTGCCGTACCCGGGACCGGGCGGCAGGTCCACGGCGGCGACGAGCTGCGGCCCACCCGCCCGTTCGACGCGGTCGGCGGCCTCGTCGAGGCCGACGTGCCCGCCGAGCCAGGCGTTCCCCCAGGCGACTAGCGTCGCCGAGATCGGTGAATGGCGCACCGGTCAACGATACGCGTCACCGCAACGATAGGTTGGAGCCACCTGCTCAAAAGGCGGGCGAGTTTCACTGGCGAACGACACGCCGGATTCGACACGAGAGGGGATCGCGGATGGGCGGTCAGGTGCTGCGCCTCCAGGACGTCGCCGTTCGCCGGGACGGCGCGACTCTGCTGCGAGGCATCGACTGGACCGTTCATGAGGACGAGCGGTGGGTCGTCATCGGCCCGAACGGCGCGGGCAAGACCACCCTGCTGCAGGTCGCCGCGGCGCTGCTCTACCCGTCCGAGGGCGTGGTGGAGCTGCTCGGCGAGCGGCTCGGCCGGACCAACGTGTTCGACCTGCGGCCGCGCATCGGCCTGGCGAGCGCCGCGCTCGCCGAGCGCATCCCGCCGGACGAGAAGGTGATCGACCTCGTGCTCACCGCGTCGTACGCGATCCTCGGCCGGTGGAACGAGGAGTACGACTCCCACGACGTCACCCGCGCGGTCGAGCTCATCGACCAGCTCGGCTGCGCGCACCTGATCCGCCGCCGGTTCGGCACGCTCTCCGAGGGCGAGCGCAAGCGGGTGCAGATCGCCCGCGCGCTCATGCCGGACCCCGAGCTGCTGCTGCTCGACGAGCCCGCCGCCGGGCTCGACCTCGGCGGGCGGGAGGATCTCGTGCAGCGGCTCGCCGCGCTCGCCGACGACCCCAAGGCGCCGACGATGGTGCTCGTCACCCACCACGTGGAGGAGGTGCCGAGCGGGTTCACCCACGCGCTGCTGCTGCGCGAGGGCTCGGTGGTCGCCCAGGGCCCGATCGAGCACGTGATGACCGCGGACAACCTCTCCCAGACGTTCGGGCTCCCGCTGAAGCTGGAGCGGGACACGAACGGCCGCTGGTACGCGCGCGCGGCGGCGTAGCCCGCCGGACGCCGCGGCGTGGCCCGTGGCCGGTGTGCGGTACGGCGGGCCGCGCTGCCGGGCGGGCCCCGGACCGCGCTGAGCAGGCCGGTGGGCCCGGTAGCGCGCGGCCGGTCGCTGGGGCCGCCACGCGCGGCCCGGCCGCCTGCGGCGCAGATGGGGCGGCCGTCCTGCGTCGCGGCCATCCCTCGCCGGGCGGTCCCGCGGCGGTACGGCGCCGCGTAGCGGGCGCGGCGGTCGGTCGCGGTGGCCGGAACGCGTCCCGCCCGGCGACAGACGGTTCGGGCGAGTGGACCGGCCGCGTCGCGCGGCGAACCCGCCATCCGCCTCGGCGGCCCGTCCGGCGCGCACGATGACGCAGGGCATGGCCCGGGGCCGGAACGCCGCCGCCACCCCGGCCCTCCCGGGGAGCGCGCGGCGGCCGAGCCGGCGCCCTGGGCACCGCCCCGCGCGGCGGCCGGCTCCCGCACGCCGTACCCGGCGGCCTCGCCCACCTGCGCCCGGCGAACCTGGCCCCGGTACTGCCCGCCACGGCCTGGCGCACCGGCTCGGCGGCGTTCCGGCACCGGCGCGCCGGGACCCTGCCGTCGGGCTGCCGGGGCGTGCCTCGTACCCTTACCTGGCGTACCAGGTGAGGGGGAGAGTCGTGACGCCGTGGGAAGCGGCCGCGATCTTTGCGGCCGGGGTGGGAGCGGGCGGCATCAACACGATCGTGGGCTCCGGCTCCTTGATCACCTTTCCGACCCTGCTGGCGCTCGGGTACCCGCCCGTGGTCGCGAACGTCTCCAACAACGTCGGCCTCGTGCCGGGCGGCATCGCCGGGGCGCTGGGCTACCGGGCCGAGCTGAAGGGGCAGCGCGGCCGTCTGCTGCGGCTCGGCAGCGCCTCGTTCCTCGGGTCGATCGTGGGCAGCCTGCTGCTGCTGCGGCTGCCCGAGGAGGCGTTCCGGCTGATCGTGCCGGTACTGATCGCCATCGCCTGCGTGCTCGTCGTGCTGCAGCCGCGGATCAACCGGTGGCTCAACTCGTGGCGGCGCACCACCAGCCCGCACGGCGGCCCGCTGCTCTGGCTCGGGGTGCTCGGCACCGGCGTGTACGGCGGCTACTTCGGCGCGGCCCAGGGGGTCATCCTCATCGCCCTGCTCGCCATCACGCTCAACGACGACCTGCAGCGGCTCAACGCGGCGAAGAACGTGATGGCCCTGCTGGTGAACGCGGTGGCCGCGGTGCTGTTCATCGCGCTCGCCGACGTCGACTGGACCGCGGCGCTGCTGATCGCGCTCGGCTCCTCGCTCGGCGGGTACCTCGGCGCGCGCATCGGCCGGCGGCTCCCCGCCTCCGGGCTCCGGGCGGTCATCTTCTGCATCGGCGTCGCCGCGATAGTCAAACTGGTGTACGGCTAGGCCCTACAAAGTGGGGGTATGCACCCTTTGTGAAGGGTGATCGGGTAGAGATCGTGATCGACGCCGGCGGCACCCCTCGTACCTACGAGGTCGTCGCCACCAAGGCCGGTCGCCGCGTCGAGGTGACCACCGGTCGCGGGATCGTCGAGGTGAGCGAGGTGACCAGGGGCGGCAGCGTGGTCCGCACCGCCCGCTTCATGTCCAACCGGGTGCTCGCCCTCGTCGAGCACCCCGCCGGCGACGGCCGCCCCCGCGATCGGGAGTAGCCGCAGCGCGCGACCGACCGCCCCGCCGTACCGCGGTCACAGGTGGATGGGCTTGACCTGGACGAGCCCGTCGGGCCGGATGCGGGTCTCGAACGCGGGCTGCGGGGCCGTCGCCGGGCCGTGCACCACCGACCCGTTGGAGAGCCGGAACGTGCTGCCGTGCCAGGGGCAGGAGACGCACCGCTCGCCCCCCTCGATCACGATGTTGCCCTGGTGCAGCGGGCCGGCGAGATGGGCGCAGCGGTCCGCGAGCACGCTCACCCCGCCGCTGTGCCGGAGCACGAACAGGTCGATGTAGCCGAGGCGGCGGGTCACCGGGCGTCCCTCCGGCAGGTCGGGGAGGCGGCACAGGTCGTGCCAGCCGAGGGGCACCAGGTGGGTGACCGACTCGGCGTGGTTCGCGCCCGCCGCCTGCCGGTACGACATGTGGCCGCCCAGGTAGCCGCCGAGCCCCACCGCGGCGAGGCCGGCGTACGCGAGCATGCGCCCGGCCCGTTCCCGGCCGCTCAGCCGCAGCAGCAGCGAACCGGTGTAGAGGCCGAGCGCGGCGAGGTTCGCGGCGGCGTGCGCCAGGCCCACCCGCTGCTGCTCGCGGTGGAGCATCGACCAGTCGGCGACGCCCGCCGCGGCGGTGGGGATGGCCCCGGCGATCCCCGCGGTGAGCAGGACGCGCGCGTCCCGGGGATCGCTGTCGGTGGCGTCGAGCACCCCGACGCCGACGAAGCAGCCGAGGGTGCCGGTGGCGAGCAGCGGATGCAGGGGGTGGCCGATCGGCACCCCGTGCAGCAGGTCACGCAACCGGCCCTGCCGCAGCCTGCCGCGGACGAGCCGGGTGAGGTACTGGATCGGCCGGTCCAGCGTGGTCGTCCGCTCCAGCCGGTCCGGAAGGTTGATGGCGGGCATGATGCGTTCCAGCGACGCGCGGAGCCGCCCCCGACCTGGTTTGACCGCCTCCGACATAGTTCGCCCCCCTTTGCATCCCTTCGAGGCAGGTACCCGGACAGGGCGGAAGAACACGGAGAACGGGCGCACGCGAGGGCGTGAGGGCGTGGCGCCGGGAAAGGCGCCGGGAAAGCGGAACGGCCCGGAAGGCCGCCGCCTCCCGGGCCGGGTGTCGGGCCGAGGGGATCAGCCGGACGATCCGTCGAGCACGGGCGCGCGCTCGCGCTCGGGGACGATCGGGATCCACCCGTGGCCGAGGGCCGCCTCCAGGCCGGGGTCGCGGGCACCCGGCAGCGGGCCACGCCGGATCAGCTCGATCAGCACGAGCTGCGGATGCCGGGCGTGCCGGGCGAAGCGCACCTGCGTGGCGGCGCAGGCCGACCGGAACGCGGCGGCGTGCTCGGCCATCGCCTCGCCCGAGAGGCCCGCCCGGCACAGGACGAGCGCCCGCTCGCCCAGCCGGGTGGGGGTGATCCACAGCACCAGCGGCACACGCCCCTTCAGGGTGTGCAGCCCCAGCTCCCGGAAGAGCTTGTACATGCGGTGCCGCACGAACACGCACCAGAACCGCGCCTGGAGCCAGTCGCGGCTGGGCCGGGCGACGACGAGGGCGAGAATCGCCCCGGCGACGAGCGGGGGCAGCCATGTGGCCCCGCTCTTCGCCGCGTCGGCGACCAGCCAGATGAGCGCGCCGAGCCCCACCAGCAGCATGATCTCGGTGCGCCACCGCCACAGCCGGACGAGCAGGGGCGTCCGGCGCGGCGGGACGAGCTCCAGCGGGTAGGCGGTGCGGCGGCGCGGGTCAGGCCCGGACACCGCCGTCCACCTCCCCCTTGGTCCGGCGGAGGGTGTCGAACCGGGGGTCGCGGTAGCGGCGGGCGCCGAACCCCGTCCGGCTGACCTGCCAGCCGAGCCGGTAGGCCCACCAGTCCTGGTCGATGCACAGGGACCGGTCGGCCCGCTCAAGAGAACCGCGGATCCTGGCTGTGAGGCTCTTGCGTGTCGTATGCCGGGCTGCACCATGGGACATGGAGACCACGACTCCCTTCCGTTCGCTTCGTACGCAGGAGCGTTCTTGGGGTGGCCGGGTCGGCAGTTCGCGGCTGCCGGCCCGGCGTTTGTGCGGTGTTTCCGTGGCGTCCTCGCAGGTAAAGCGTTTCTTTTCTGTCGCGGCACGCCTCCTTTCGATCGCGCGCCCAGAAATCGGGTGTCGTCGTGGGGTGGAGATCTCTGGGCCGTTACCGGTGTGAATGGTGAGGCTAGAGGGGCGCATTACTGAATCGTCGGCTATTACCTCCCTGTTTCCACCTACTCCGTAGTTCGATACTCACCCATTAGGCTTTCAATGCAAGGGTCGGCGAAACCTAATCTGCAAGCGACAGTCGGGTTGCCGTGTACCTGGCGGTGCAACTTGCACGCACCGCACCGTCGCCGTGGAGGTGAGCCGTCCGGAGCGGGCCGCCCGGGTGCGGCCCGCGCCGCAGGTGGGGCGGTGCGGGGAACGCGCGGCGCCGCCGCGGAACCGGGCCGGCGGATGCCGTCGGCTCCGCCGCGGACCGAACCGCATGTCCCCCTGCCCGTCGCGGCGATGTGCCGGGTGCGCCGGCTCGCCCGGTGGGCGCGCGGCCGCGTGGCGTTCCGCGCGTCAGGCGCCGGCTCCGCCTCAGGAGGAAATGCGGTGAGGTGCCCGCGGCGCTGCGCGTCCCGTGATTCCGGGCGATTCCGGAATTCCGCGTGATGTGTCCGGAATACCGCGTGACGTGGTGTCCGGCCCGTGATCTGAGAGGCTCCTGCGAACTCGCTCGATCGGGGGACGCCAATCTCCTCCGACCAAGGATTCGCCCACCGGCCCGCGGGTCCGCTCGCCGCAATTTCCGGGCGCTGCGGAATCAGCACGATGTCTCGCCGGTGTGGCGGCGCCGGCAGGTGTGAGCGGACATGAGGGCTCGGCGGGCGCGTGACGCGGGTGACCGCCCGCCGCGGCGTCGTCCCGGCGCCGCTCGGCGAGAGGCGAGCATGCGCGATGGCGGGCCGGTACCGCCCCTGCGCGGCGCCGTGGCGGACGGAGGCGCGGCGATGCCGCCGGTGGGCGGCGCGCGCTCCCGCGGCGATCTGGCCGAGCGGGCGTGCGGCAGAGGCGCCCCGTCGTGTCGCGGCCGCGGCGGCGCGGCCGGTGGGCGCCGGGAAGCGGCGTGGCGGGCGGGGAAGGCGGCGGTACGGGTCAGGGCCGGACGCCGCCGTCCACCACGCCCCTGGTCCGGCGGCGGGTGCCGAACCGGGGTCGCGGTAGCGGCGGGCGCCGAACCCCGTCCTCCCGTCCTGCCGGCCCAGCCGACGGGCCCACCGGTCCCGGTCGCCGCAGCGGGACCGGTCGGCCTGCTGAAGGGATACACGGATCCACGC